>JGI26273J51734_10000390_pt1 | contig 23627 bp, 20 predicted proteins | sample SaaInlV_125m_DNA_FD_51734 | JGI IMG/M metagenome (IMG submission 51734) | reverse complement strand
CAATGGCATACCTACGAAAGCAGCAAGGATATGGATTTCACCGGTTCTGACCACGAAGTAGTGGAACGATTGAAAGAACTCGATTTAATTGATTAAACCCAGGTGCTTGCTTCACCGTCTTTCGCCATTGAACGCTCATCATCGAGCGACCGTGGTACGCTGTCTCGTCCCTTGTGCCATGTTGCTGCGTGCAACCAATCCATCAGGTTTGGAGATGTCAGTGTTACTTGAATCACGCCACCAAGTGGTGCTTCACCAGGAAGGGGAAACGCGACCTTTGAGGATAAGGCTGCTTGCCTCGCCATCTCGAAAACTGTTGTGTCACCGTTTCGATGTCGGCCCATTGCGTCCAAGGACGTGTCGAGGATACGTTGCGTGTGGAGCATGGAGAGAAAGTGGCCGAGCGACACATGTTCTGCTTCCCACACATGATTGCTTGCAGCACCGAATTCTGGTTCCACCACTTCGCCCGGAAGGGGGAACTCTGGGAACAGAGCATGGACTGCATCTGCCACTTTATTTGGATCATCGGCGCCCTCGAGCACCGTTTGAATGTGGACCGTGATGCCTTCATTCACGCCGTTAAGCTTGACGAGGGGTTGGTCCATGGTGATGGCCAAGGGTTGGTTGCACATGAACATGCCTTTCGTAGGTATGTGGAGCGAAGAGGTGAATATCTCGGGGCGAAACCCAGCAGCATGGGGGCGGCGTTCAATCCAATGATTGCCACCGTCCTTCCTGTGTTAAATGAGGCGTCTCATATTGGGGCATGCCTTGATTCATTGATTCAGCAAACATACCGCTCCTCAAACCATGTGATTTTGGTTTTAGACGGAGGTTCGACAGATGGAACAGCCAATGAAGTCGAAGCAGCCATCCTCCGTTCTGCTCACGCAGATGGCCCGAAAATAGAGCTTCATTCAAACCCAGGTCGATTTGTCGCAGAAGGTCGAAATTTAGCGCTTAAACTGATTCCTGACTCCGTTACGCACGTCCTCGAATTGATCGGTCATAGCACAGTAAAGCCAGACCACATCGCCGTCCTGGTGGAGGAATGGGTCCGGATTTCTGAGATTGAATCTCGCCCATTGGCAGCACTTGGTTGCCGAGTGACATCAAGAGAGGGTGAGTTGGAGGCTGTAGAAGCCTGGATTGAAGCAACACTTGCCTCACCCCTTGGGAGTGGAGGTGGACAGTTCGAGGCTTTCAAGAAAGCCAGTCCCTGTAAAATACCAGCTTTTGTTCTTCATGCAAGGGATGCTCTTGTCGCTGTTGGTGGGTGGGATGAATCATTCATCTCAAGCCAGGATAGTGATCTGTCCATGCGCCTTGCTGCTGAAGGTTACGCCTTGTGGCGAACCCCTCGGGCAACGGTCCGCATGTCGAAGCGAACCGGATTGAAGCGCTGGTGGAAAATGGGTCACAGGTATGGTTTTTGGAGAACTAAAACAGTGCTTCGCCATCCAAAGCGTATGAGCCTCCGTGAATACCTGCCGTGGTTTGGCCTCCTGCTACCCTTGCACTTTTTGCTTTAGAAACAAATTTGTGGGTTGTTCCAATTGGGGCATACGGAGGTGCCTTGACCTTGGAAGCAGCCCGAATGGTGTTTCGATTCAAACGCCCATCATTGCTTTTTGGTGTCCCGTTATGCATTTTTATCCTCCATACGAGTTTCTCGATTGGCTTGGTTGATGGTCTTGTCCGACGCGGAAGGGCTGCAACAGATCGCTAAACCACCGACGCATGCGTAGGCAAGATACTTGAGGCGATGTACAGAGCACGGGACGGGGAGCATAATGGCAGGTGAACGCAGTGCAACATCCAAGGGAATTGCAGCATTACCGCTCCTTGTCATGTCCATGATTCATGTCACGTGACACCGTTGCGTGACATGTTCAAGGTTGAACCCTTGTTGATGTACTTCTTTTATGCTGGCGCATTAGGTGTTGGTATCTTTTTGTGGCGTCGTTCCTCGCAAGTGAAAGATCACGAATACCATCGTTCGAAAGTCATGAAGGAGATGAAGAAAGTCTACCAGGCTGAAGAAGAAGGTGTTTGGCAAAGCAATGCAATACTTGGCTCAGAACTCTCTGCTGAAGCACAACTCAAACTCAAAGGACAAGTTGGCACCATTGATTCTGAGGCACCAGAAATGAACCTTGGAGAAGATGACCGAGTTGATGTCACCATGCTTATGGACGCCTCTCATATTCAGAAAGCAAACCGACGGATGAGTGGTGATGAGGCATTCGGTGATCAAGCCGTTGATTCAACGATTGGTGCTGTTCGGAAAAAATCCCCAATGGACTCGCTGTTGGATTCAATCGGCGGACTCTTTGGACGAGGCGATGCTGGTGAACAACGCCGGCTAAGAAAACAAGCACGCCTGCAGGCTGCTTCCCAAGCCGCACCCGTCACTGCTCAACGTCCTGTGGCCCCAATCCGTACTCAAGCCCAATCGAAAGACGATGTAAGCCTCCAAGTGACCTCGATGAGCGATGGAGGCGGCATTGATGCCACGGTGAATGCAACCGGAGAGGTCGTTGCCTCAACGGGCATGACGGCTGAAGCAGCCAAGGTCTACGCTTGGGACCAACCAACGCCTCCTTCGGCTCAAGGAAGCATTGAGGATATGGCCATGCTTTCGACACCGATCCGGACAGCGGCGCCCATTGTTCAACAGACTGTTGCACAAGTGCCAACATGCAAGGGTTGCAAGAATGCAGTGCCGGCTGGTGAGCGTTTCTGCCCTCATTGTGGGCTCGATCTTTGAAGCCCTTCTTTGACGAGAAGTTGAAAGAGGTCCTCCGTTAGGCTTGCGTATTGGGTGATGGTGATGTCTGACAAGCGTGACTATTACGAAGTTCTCGGCGTTGAGAAATCAGCAAGCGAAAGCGACCTCAAGAATGCCTTTAGGAGCCTCGCTCGAAAATACCATCCTGATCGCAGCACAGAAGAAAATGCTGAAGATAAATTCAAGGAAATTCAAGAGGCATACGCCGTCCTCTCCGATGCCGAGAAGCGTGCGCAGTACGACCGCTTTGGGCACAACGGTCCATCCGGTTCACCCTTTGGCGGATTTGGTGGTGGCGGCTTCAACATTAACCTTGAAGACATCCTCGGTGGAGATTTCTTTTCGAGCATGTTCGGCGGTGGTGGTGGCCGATCAAACCGCCGTCGAGGCAACGACATACGAATCATCCACACCGTTCGTCTCCTCGATATTTACAACGGNAGCACTGAAGAAATTGAATTGGATTTACCGACTCAATGCGANCCATGCGGCGGCACCGGTGCAGAAGGTGGCGAAACGAAAAACTGCAGCGATTGCAACGGCCAAGGCAGGGTCAGAATGCGCCAGCAAGTTGGGCCATTTGTGCAGGATGTGGTGCGTGAATGCCCAACATGTAATGGAGTGGGGCAAATGTCAGCCGTCTCCTGTTCGCCATGTGACGGTACGGGTCAAACAACCAAGGCTACGACCTTACGATTTTCCATTCCTGCAGGTGCGGAGGAAGGAACTCGTTTGCGCATGCGTGGGCGCGGCGCCCCTGCGCCACAAGGCAAAGGTCAACAAGGCGATTTGTTCATCGAGATTGAAGTCGAGGAACATCCATGGTTCGAACGTTCTGGTCCGGACTTGATCATGTCCCTCCCTCTTGGGTATGCGGACTTAGTTCTTGGAACTTCGATCACCCTTGAGCATCTCGACGGTAAAGATTTGACCATCAAAATTCCATCTGGTACAAACTCTGGTGAAACACTGGAAATCCGCAAGCGAGGATTGCCCGGTCGACGCTCAGGTGGGCGTGGTGACATCATTGTCTTGGTTAAACTTCACATGCCGAAGAAAGTCAACAAGAAGACAAAGAAGGCACTTCAAGAGGTCAAAGAGGCACTTGCGCCAAATGACATGATCGAGCGGATTAAGCAAGACGCCAAAGAACGACGCTCGTGATCACTCTTCGCTTTGTGACCTCAACAACAACGCTTGCGGCATGCGTGCTGCCGTTGGTTGGCCATCAGAACGACCGTTNAATTCCACATCAACTGCGTCAGACTGGCCACGAATTTCGAGGGTTAGGAAGGTGATGTTGCCTTCTCGCATTGTGTCGAGGAAGATTTCTTCGCCTCGATGTAAGAACCGTGGTTCTACATTGACGACTTCCCAAGGCTGGCCCTCGGGTGCGTCCAAACGGAGTGCTGCGAGTTCCCAATTGCCCTTGAGNACATGGATACCAACCATGATTGGTAAGCCGCCATCTGTCTTGGCGAGCCGCGGGTCGAGGATCCAGGCTGCCATGGCGACGCCTTCTGTACGATGTTGGCCGTCTGGTGATCCCCACGTTGTGCATGCTGTTGACCAATCCAATTGCGCAATGGCTTGCAATGACTTGTCAAGTGACTTTCGCAAGGTATTCGGTTGAGCTCCANCAGAATCCATCTGATGCTTGAACCAAGCAAGTTGCTCAGTCTTGAGTGACATTTCCATCGCTCGCTTTCGATTGGAGGAAAAGATCACGGCAAAGTAAAGGCACGGTGCCAAGAAGAGAAGCCCCATGAACCAACGAGCGACTTCACCCCATTTGACCGTGTCATCATCTGGTGGGAAGTATGGTGCATAGCCTTCTTCAATCATTTCAGAAGCGGTGGAGATCATGTAATTCACTGGGGCCACTTGGGAACCCCATGTGTGGTTGGTTGCATTGGCCACATCCACNTGTGATACCCTGACGAAATGGGTGCCTGGTGGTAATTCCAGAGCCGTCATAATCTTTCCATTGATGATGTGTGCATTCCGTGTGTCCACGGCTTCCCAGATTGCTTGGTCCATTTCCCACATGTCAAGTTGGAGGTGCTCCAAATGGNTGCTCATCAGCTTCACTTGAATCAGATAAATTGAGTCTTCATACCCATTCACCTCGATTTTGAAAACATCTGCGGTGTCGTGGATTGCGAGGGTAAGTTCACCTTCGATGGGTTCTGTATCCATTGCAAGCGACGGCCATGANTCATTGCTTGTCATGGAATTTGTTGGTAATTGCGAGGGTGCTTCGACCATCGAACCCATATCGCTGAACCCAGTGCTTCCAACTTCGATGGCAAATCGCTCACCGTGCATCTTGATTTGGAAAGCGGAAGCATTTGGATATGGGTAAATCATTTGCATAGCACTCGCATCGAACACCACTTGCGTTGCAGAGAGCCATGNNCCATCCACTAATTGCTGGATTTGAGCCGTCACATTTCGATGCAGTGCCTGAACATTCAGGGTCGCAGTGTCCGTGGTTTCGATGATGACAGTTGCTTCGTGGTAACCGTTGATCATCGTCTGCTCGCTAAGGTTGAGCATGTGGGACGCAGCGGTTGATGCATGTAGGACTTGTTTGATGGCAAACGCAGAGGTTGGTGATTGTGTGCTCACCTTGAGAATGAATCGCCCTTGATCTTCTGCATGCCAATAGGCTTCATCAGGGCGGGCATTTGTCTCAAGTGCCATCGGTTGAGCAAGGCTTTGATTCAGGTGCACTTCGGTGTCTGTTTGCATGAACACTTCGACTTCTATGTCTGCGGTCGCGTGGAGAATTTGCAATTCAAGCGTGTCACCTTCGCTCACTGGAACGGCGATGTACTCTGCATGGCCGTCCTCAAGCACACCGAGAAGGAATTCAGCATCAGTGAATTCTGTAGAGGGGACGGCTTCGAGGCCGATGTCCACCATTGAGCATGCAGTCGTATGATTGCATTGCCACACCGGTTTACTTACGATTGCTTCACCCGGGCTTGGCCGAATTGTAGGGTTGACTTCATGGATGGTTTCAATGAGTGAGTAACTGACAAGTTCCGACACCGGTGAAGTGATGGTCATTGCAGCGGTTCCATTCGCGGATGCTTGGACTGCCACTGGTGTCGAGGCGTCGTGATCCAATCCATCGACGTTGAGCGTGACCGAGCATTGGTCGCATTCACTTGTCACGCTTGCCCATTCCCCAGCATTGATGCTCCATGTCCGCTCATAGGTTTGGTCAGGGATTGTCAACACACTGATGATGCGTCCATCACGGANGGTCTCTGTGCCATTTAGGGAGGTCCCGTCTTCTGCACCTGCCGTTGGTACTGTCATGTTCATCGTGAACACAATGAAGAGCAAACCCATTGCGCAAAGCGATGATTTCAACCCCTGCATGGTCTTGGGTGCGTGGAACTTGCTTTCAACTTAAGGCACGATTTGCTTCCAATCTTTCAAGAAGCAAAGGCCGCAGGCCAAACCATGGGCGAAGGTTTGGGCCGAAGTGTACTCGCTCGACACCGCTTTGCTCGGATGTGGGGTTTGGGTGACCGAAAGAACCCACAGGCCTACACGCCTGCCCTCATTTTGTTGGAAGGCGATCCCGAAGTGGATGCTACATTGGCTCCATTCACATCCACCAGCACAACAGCAATTCCTTCCACCCTCACATTGAATGGCAGGTTGCCACTTTGCCCACCCAATTTCGAAACCATCGGTCCTTCCTATGAGGTGTCTGTCGGCCATGTCCTTCCTCCCTCGCTCGAAGAAGCAGACGCTGGTGAGGCTGCCGGCACNTCCCAACTCCTCCCCGTATCTTGGCAACGACTCAATCATGATGATTCGTTGATGGACCCTGAGTTGCTCCCAGATGTTGTGGTCCTTGTTGACGCCCTGCAACTGGCGGCCCAACCGGGGCGGCTCGTCGAAGCCATCACCGTGCTCAAACGCCGTTTTCCTGGTGCGCTCTTATGGACTCCCGGACTTGGGGGGCCAGACAATGTTGCTCTCTTGACTTGGTTTGGTGTCGATTTGTTCGATCTTTCTCGAAGTCGGCAAGCAGCAGCAGCAGGCGTGCTATTGACTGCCCAAGGTCCCCGACATTGTGTGCCTACGATGGGTGAAGATGCTTCGATGGACAAGCAAGTTCAGCATTGGGAGTCATCAATCGCTGAAGTACGTGCGGCCATGGTAAGCGACCAAATGCGAGCTCTTGTAGATCGCCAATCGCTGAACAGCGCTCGTTCGGTCGAGCATTTGCGACGCCATGATGCGCTCTGTGCGACCGTTGACGGACTGTTGACCTCGCATGTCGCGCGAACACACTCATTCCCTTGTCACAGTGCATCAATTCAGACCGACCCTCTCATCACCGATTGGGAGGCTTTCATGAGCGAGGCTTACCAAGCGCCGGATGGTTTGGACACAATTCTCGTCCTCCTGCCCTGCTCAGCACGTAAACCGTATCGCCTATCGAAATCCCATGGACGATTCATTCGTGCTATTGGGACTAGTGCCTGCCACGAAGTGATGGTTACATCGCCGCTTGGATTGGTACCTCGGGATTTGGAAGAAGTGTGGCCAGCTGCCCACTATGATGTCCCCGTAACTGGCGATTGGACTGGCGACGAAGAGGCCAGAATCGTACGCATGTTCGCCCGCTTGGTCGATCGACATCAATACAAGCGCATCATCAACCACTCCGGAATGGCGCTCGAGCACCCATCAATCCCAATTGTGGACACTCGCCAAGGCCAAGGTGCTGGAAGCCATGATGCGCTCGAACGCCTTACGGAAGCAGTGCGTGCAGCAGTCGATGAATTCAGTGCACGTGGGCGAAAGAATGAACGGATGCTCCTTGATACCTTTGCAAGTGTGGCAAGGAAAAACATGAGCAGTGACGAATGGGTCACTGATCTCAAGGTTCGTGGCAAACCTCCTCGGTATCGCTTGGAGGCGAACGGGAAGCAGGTGGCGCTTTGGTCCATCGATCGTGGTGGTTTTTCTCTCTCAAAGGCGGTTGTGACCACCCTGGCTGACACCAAGGCACTCCCCGAGGTTCACCTCAAGGAAGGTGTGACATGGAAAGGAGATATTTTTGGGGCAATTGTTGACTCGTTTGACCCCGCCATTCGAAACGGGGCTGACCTGCTTGTGTATCAAGCCGGAAAGGTCCTCGGACTCGCTCGGGCACATGCGCCCGGGTGGGAGTGGCCAACCACTCCGGGGCGCCTCGCTAAGTCGCATCAGCGTCTGTGAATTGTTGACCTACGGCTGAGCAGTAAATCGTTTCTCAACATCACGTTGCGTTGGGAACAAGCGGAGCGATTAAGAAGGGGTGACAAGTCGCCGTTTTCCTTGGAGATGTCCTTATGGCACGTATGTACAAGTCACGCAAAGGAAAGAGCGGTTCAAACAAGCCGTTTGTAAGCGAAGCACCAGAGTGGTCAAACACCGATGCAAAAGCCGTTACAGAACTCATTCTCGACCTCGGAAAAGCTGGTCACTCGACCGCAGAAATCGGCACCATTCTTCGGGACCAACACGCTGTCCCTAACGTTCGACTTGTGCTCGGAAAGCGCATCGGCGCTGTTCTCACTGAGAACGACATCGGTGGAACCTACCCAGAGGACATGATGAACCTCATGCGCCAAGCAGTCGCCATCATCAACCACTTGGGAAGCGGCAACCACAAGGACTTGCACAACAAGCGTTCTCTCGAAATCACCGAATCAAAGATTCGCCGTTTGTCGAACTACTACATCGGTGAAGGCCGCTTGCCATCTGACTGGCGATACAAGCGAGACGAACTCCGACTCATGGTCGAGTGAAGTCTTCCGATCGTTTCACTCGGTAGGCTGATGAACAGCCACCCTTTGCTTATGTGTGGTGGCGACGATGAAGGACATGCTCGCCTCTGCACCATTCGATGACATACGCTCCGTCATCGAGGCTATTTGTGAGACGATGCGAACGGCGTCGCAGATTCACATCCATGCACCCGCAGATGCCGCAGGCGTCCTAAGTTTGGGGTTCATCGAAGCGGCTTGTTTGGATCTTGGGCTGCCGTATGTTCGCCGATTTATGCCGCCTCATCGCACCCTCCCACGGGACGAAGTGGTTCAACCACAGCAAGTGGATGGAGGGTGCCTTGTGTTTCTCGACCCGTTCGAGGATACGTGGGCTATCGAGGACATCAAACAACGTTCACCCACCCACATCACTCCACTTTCGGTGAGCGTTCGACTTGGTACAAGCAAGAATGCACGCCAAGGGGCCCTCGATGTGGTAGCTCAATGTGCAGCGATTGCTTCTGCACTTGCCCCCAACGGACAACGTGTGCGCCGCCTCCGACCCTTTGCTGGCTCAGGATTGTGGTTACGAGAAGCCCTTGACACGACGTTNGATCCCGTTCATACATCCATTCGGGACGTTTTAAGCGAAGAGGGGTCCTTCCGGGTGGTTGCTCTTCCAGATGTACCATCTCCCTCGAACGATATGATTCCTAATCTTTCAGAACGGATGCTCCAACGCCTTACGAAGGCCTGGCCATCCATGGATGTCGACGCCCGCACACAAGCCCTCTCGGAACTTGTCTTGCCTTGCCTCACGGATTCCAATCTCTCAACACCTCGACTCGAAGAACTCATTTGGCATCGCTTACTGATCGCAGATCATCCAGTGGATGTTGTAAGTCAACTTCACACCGCGATGGCAGCATGGCCGAAAGAGGCCGATGCAGCAAAAGTTCATGCCTCTAAGTTGGCGGATTTTTTCATCGTTCACGGGGCTTTCGAACCCTCGAGAGCATCGACGGATTGAAACCAGCACGCCCCTTGGATGCATCATGGCCATTGAACGACTTCTCACCGGGAGCATTCGCGACCAAGTGCAAGATTTAATGTCAACAGAGGATTTGGTTATCGAAGCCTTTCGTGACCTTGTGAAAGACGAATTGAAGGCTCACATCCGCCAAAAGGTCGACGAAGATCCAGAGCTCAAAGCCGAAATCAAAGAGGCTGTCGCCTACTATTTTCACACCAAGGCCCGAACTGTCTATGCTGAATTAAAGGCAACACGAGCCGCCACCCGACTGGGGTTGCGTCTGCTTCCTGACGATCTTCAAGGCGAGGTTGGCGAGGCTGTGGTCTCCTTGTTCGAGAAAGAACTCGGCGCCCTCTTAGAAAAGGCACTTTAGTTGCTTTAACTCACGAAACATCGTGCATGTTATGAGCCAAGTGCGTTTGGTCTGGTTTGAGTGACAATGATGTCGTGGCGTCCAGTGCTTTTTGCATCCATTTTTTTGGTTGCTTTGTTCGCTCCTATGAACAGCACGCTCGTTGGATACGCACAAGCTGAAGACACAACAGTATGCTGTGATTCAGTCGGCGTATCGCTTCACTTGATGGGCTCCGATAGCAGCGGATCGCTGACTCCATTCATTCAAGATTTGACTGAAACAACCATGACGAAAACCATTGCTACCGCTGTGGCGTCCGAAGAAACGGTTGGGACATGGTCGTTGCCCGAGGTTTGGCCTGGGACAGTCCCTGCTTCAACTTGGGAAGTCGAAATTGCTTACGAAGTCACCAACGCAGCAGGTGCGCAGGTGAATGCAACGGCATCCTTGCAGATTGGTTCACACACATACACCGCCCAGACCGGCCCAACGGACTCATTTCTTGGGCAAGGAGAGGGGACGCTACAATTCGAAATTGATGTCGACGCCACTTCGATTTCCTCTTCAAGCAATGTTGTCCTCACAGTGACCGCACGCAGCGTCGTGTTCAACTTACCAACCGGTGAAGCACAACTTCAGTTCCAATGGGGAAGTGAAGACAGAGACTCCGTCATCAAAGGAGATATGCCCCTGATGTCTCTGACATTACTCCAACCTGAAGTGGAAGGCTCAGAAGTCTATTTTTCAGTGGTTATTGACTCATCATGGGGTACGAAAATATTATCCAACTCNGAATCGCTCAACATGCGAGTGAATGGGATTATACTGGAAGGTGATCCAATCGAAACTTCTCAGGGTGATGGTGTTCGTATTACATGGACATGGCTGGACGCCTCCGGTGGGGAAGAATCTGTCGAAGCGAAGGTCGAACTCATCCTGCAAGAGGGCGATAGCATGCTTTCTGGAACGACGACGTTTATTGTTGAAACATTTGATTCAAATGGCGGTACCGGGACATATTATCCACCAGATGAACCCCTACAAACCGATGGTGATGGTAGCAAACTCTCCGTGAGTGGTGTGTTTGCGCTTGGTAGCGGGAGTAGTGGCTTACAACTCACCCGTGAAACCACGATCACAATGGACGACGAGATGGCTTTCTGGATGCGATGGGGGTTGGANCACATCGGCGATGATGTTACGGATTTGTCCCCCGCTTGGCAAGCTTTCGATGAAGGGTCAGTCACTGATGATGACCGAACAAGCCGATCTATTGAGGCAAACGAAGTCAATGAATTCGAAAATCAAATGCAATCGAAATCTGGCTCGGCATCAGGATTGTATTCGTATTTCATGTCTCAAGGTGTAAAGCTGGACAGCGATGAGTTGCTCGGAGAGTACAGAGCGTTTGACTCGATTGAAGTCAAACTCGATCTTCACGGTGAGGTGGATGTGGTGAATCACCCCGTTTCATTGGTGTTCAAGACAGTTGAGGTTGTCGATAGTAAGAAACAAATGGAATTGTTTAGGAATTTTGTCGTTGTACAAACCACTCCAATTTGGTCACAAGTGGACATTTCACTGGAGGGCACGTCCTCTGGCTTTTCAGCCTTCATGAGCCCCACGGCGCTCCAATCTGAAGACGTTGATGTGAGTCACTCCCGNTTCCCTTGGGGCGAGACGCTTACCATCAATGCTGAGGGGCTCGACCAAAATGAGAAGTTCACGATTGTTTTTGTTCCAACANCTGACCCACTCTCGGCACCGATGCCTCTCACAATCGGCGTTGGAATCGCATTGTTTGTCGGTCTCTTCGTTGCCTTGCGTTTGTCGAAAAATAAATCCCGAAGCCTGCTTGCGCTTGAATTACTGCTTGTTCCTCTCATCGCCTTCATCCACTTCTTCGCCTTCACATCTTTGTTCGTTGGCGGTGCAGTAGTTTTCACAATTCTATTGTGGTTCATCACTGCAGTATCCAGTCCACGGACTCGGTTACCAGAGGGGTCCGTGGCCCTAGCGCCCTCNCAAACCATACCATGTCCCGCATGTTCTACTCCAAATCCAGTGCTCAGCAATGAGCGACCGTTCCGATTTGCCTGCGCTGGTTGCGCCCGTGTCATCAAGCTCGTGGCTTGAGCTCACATGCCAATAGATCGAAGCGTGCTCACCAAACTGCTGGCTTCCTGATAATCGCTTGGTGAAAAGTATCCACAGAACTCATCGTTTGCATCAACGGCCACAACCGCTTGTGGCGAACGCTTCTTGATTTCTGACAAGACATGCTTGAGGGTGTCTTTCTGTTCAACTTTGAGGAAATCCATTTCCATCCATTCGGCACATGTCGAGGTGGTCGCATCTGCGGACTCGGCCATTGCCTTCAAGAACTGATTGTNACCAAGAACACCACGCACCTTGTTGTCATTTGAGAGGACGATCACAATACCGCCGGAAACACTCAACATTCGACGTGCCCCTTCTTGGATTGTATCTTCAATGCCAATTGTGATATGTTCGTCATCGAGGTTCAAGTCAGCAACCGTCTTGGCCATGTTGACAAGACGAGGCGTTGGCTCTATGAGCCTTCCTTTGTTNATCATCAAGAGTGGCTGAACAAAATCGTGGTCGCATCGAGCACTCTTCCATACCCGATTCTTTCCAACTGAACCATGGTTCCCTCTGGGTAGTTATGATGCTCCATGCGCCCCTTATGCTCAATAATCTCGCCATCTTTGGCTACAATCAATGTGGCTTCACAACTCTGAGCCTCGCTTAACCAGTGGACAATGGGTCGCTGGTCACTGCGCTCAATTGAGGCTATGGTTGCTGATTGTCCTTCGATTTCCAGATCGGCAAAGCCCTTCAGACGAAGGTTGCCCTTCGCCATGTCTTCATCTTCAAGCCAGAGTTTCGCAGGTTCAAAGGTGAAGGTGCGCAGTCCCTTTGATGCATGATTTGGATGAACATCAACTTCCACCTGAGAGGGATGGTCCCCAGCGAGGTGGACTCCAACCGGTGATCGGATGAATGCAAGGCGGGGTGCGTCATCATCAATTTGCTTCGTGTTATGAGAAAAGAGCGCTGAAAGAGGCACCGAGATATCTTTCTGCGTAACACCGAGTTCAACCCAAAAGGCTCGGAGTGCTTCTGATGTGATTCCCCTTCGCTTCAACGCCTGAAGGGTCGGCAAGCGAGGGTCGTCCCAGCCAGTAAAGGCGCCTGCTTCGATGTCCCTTCGCATCTGTGAAGTGGAAAAGCCTCCCCACTCGTGAACTTTGACCCTGCCCCAATACATAGTNTCTGGATATGACCAACCGAAGTGTGCGTACAACAAGGTTTGCTTGCGCGTTGAGTCCATCAAGTCCTTTCCACGAATGATGTGAGTTACGCCTTGAAGGTGGTCTTCAACAGCGCTCTGGAAGTCCAACAATGGCCAGACACGGTAAGTGGAACCAATGCCCGGTCGAGGGTGTGGATGGTTCGCAGTGTCTTGCATTCTGAGTGCTGGCCAATCCCTCAATGCCGGATTTTTCAGCGTCATATCTGTCTTGACACGAACGACAGCATCGCCAGGCTTGAACGTGCCATCAAGCATTTTGTTCCACAATTCGATGTTCAGTTCAGGAGAGTTTGGTCGGCATGGACATTCGGTTTTGTCGNCTCTGAAAACTTTGAATGCCTCACCAGAACACTGGCATACATATCCAAATCCTTCGTGAAGCATTTTTTCTGCATGCTCATAGTAGTGCGGGATTCGATCACTTGCAATGACAATGCGATGAGGTGCATAGCCAAGCAACCATTCTGCTTCTTTTGGAATGTCCTCGTAGGCTTGAGGAAGCGGTGGTTTGACGACAGTGTCGGTATCGTCAAATCGAAGAATNAGTTCTCCATCCCACTCTTTGGCGTATTCTCCATTGATGACAATCCCTCGAGCGTGCCCAAAACTGAGCGAGCCGTTTGGGTTGGGTGCAAAGCGGAGAACAACCTTTCCTTTTTCTGCATTTTTCAGTTCTGGGAGTCCAATCCTTCGTTCCTTTTTCTCACGCTTTTCTAGCAAGTGAGGTGCTTCATTTGAAAGAATGTCCCTAAGTGCATCAAGGCCTTCGTTTGCAGCCATTGCATTTGCATCAGCCACGGCTTTTGCAATGAGCGGAGAAATGATCTTTCCATGAGGCCGAAGATCCGCCCGTGTCCCCATCAGGCGGCCAATTACGGAGCCTGGCGCTGCCTTTCCTTCATACTCGATGGCGTTCTGCAATGCGAGATGTCGAAACGCAGCAAGGGTTGCTTCATCTGGTGACCAAGACATGGGACTCATTCGATGCTGTCGCCTTCCCTTCATCAAGTGAGTGGAACCAAACATCGGTCAAGCATCGAACAATGTTTGTTGGTGTTGGTTGGGTGCTGGTCGGCTGGGTGGGTCGACATCATGAAGCAGGTTCCATTCTCGTTTCACAGTTTTCCATGACCAACGCAATGCTTCGTGTGGTGTGTCACCGGATAGGAGGAACGGAAGGGCCGCCTTTGTGTTGGGGTCAGATGGGTAGCCTGAGCCGATTGGTGCGCCAATTTCGACCTTCAACGCTTCAATAATCTCATCCCTTCGAACTTTTGCGAGGATGCTCGCCATGCCTACAATAGCGTGGTTTGTATCTGCTTTATGCTCCGATGTCATGGAGGATTGATTCCATGGCCACCCTGTAAGTCGTGCAGCTATTCGGTCGGTGAACCGTTGAGCGTTCACATCACATGCGTCATTGAGAATTTGGACGCCTTTTTCGACTTCCTTCCGCATTGGGTTAAGGGCCTCAGCAAACAACTCGACTTCTAACAGGTTCAATCCATTGTGAATCACGGCTGCATCAATGCGTGGTGGCGGGCAGACAATCACTTGGTGGAGCCAACCACGTTGCAGGGCCTGTTCATGGAACCAATCAGCCATTGCAACCCTCTTTTTGTGTGTCAAATCCTTTGAATCACGGACGCCATACTCCTTCAGCATGGGCAGGTCGGCAGTTGGAATGGCGACAGCGCCCACAACCAATGGTCCGATGACAGGGCCTCGCCCCGCCTCATCGACCCCAGCGGACCACATTGTTCACACATCCAAATCGTCGAGATCTACCATGGTCGGCACAGGGGGAAGTGAGACACTGCTTGATGTGGCCTGTGGGGTTGAGGCTCCGAGAACCTCTTTTGGATCGTGGCGAACCGTCATGTTAGAGGGTATGACAACATCAGGAAGAATTGCTTCATTTGCCATGGGTTGGGCGATGTTCCCAGTTTCTATATCGAGCAGTAAATCATCAGCCTTTGCGATGGTGCGTAAGTTATCTTGTGCGTCCAATGCTTGGGCCGCAGCGCCATGGACCTCGGCTTGCACAGGAGCAGGGGCTGGTGTTGGTGCCCCAGCACGGTTGGTGAAGGCCTGTTGGAAGTGTTCCGCTGAAACTGCCATGACGGCTTCGTGTTGCACCGGTTTTGGCTTTTCTTGGAACTTTTGCATCCAGTCTTGAGGTGCCTCTTTTGGCTGAGGCGCATGCATTTGTTCGAACAGGTGTCGTTCGGCTGTGCGCTCCTTCCGGGCCGAGTATGCACGTTGGATGATGGCGACCGAAATCACGATTGAGATGATGACCCACAACCACGCTGTGAATATTTCCACGATGGTTGCAATGATGTTCGCCGGGTCGAACCATCCTGCAGTTTCTTCGGTTGCCTGCCAAGGGGTTCCAAGATAACTACCTGTGCTCATTTGAATAAATGGTTCATCGGGGGCAAGTTGAGAGCGCACGGTTGTGTTGACATACACTGTACCATTGCTGAGTTGGTCTTGGGGCAGATCCACCCACGCTTCGATTGTGAAATTAAATCCAATCGGAATGTTCGTTATTTCGTATGAACGAGGGTACTCGATGTTTTCTTCATAAACTGCTATGAAAGGGGGAATAAACGACATTGGGGTCGAGTGCGAAGATTGCAGTTGCACCAACAAACCATCAACAGCATTTCCTTCATTGCGGGCCGTCATCGTAATCGAAAGACGACCATTTTTGTCAATCGTTTCCTCGATGTCCTCAAACACCCAACGGATGACTGGAGCAATCTTGGTTGGCACAGCAATAGCGCCGATGATTGTATCCGTTCCACCAAGGTGCATCTCAACATCGACATCTCCAATTTGGAACGCCAGCGCTTCGGACCTGGCTTGGATTTGTACCACCTCAACCAAGATGGTTTCAAACGGGTTCAGGGTCACACTCGTTTCGCTTAGTGTTGCTTCAACAGACGAAGGGGCATCAATGAGGTGGAATGAAAATGTGTCTCGTGCGTTCCCAGTGTTCTCGATGAACAGCGAGGCCGAACACGTGGCGTTCGGCAAAAGAGACCGGCATTCGTCAGTTTGTAGAGCGACGGTTCCATTTCGTTTCCATTCAATAGAGGCGCCGACATCAATGGTTCGCACCCGTTCTTGCGCACCCGCTGCAAACACACGGACCCTTACATCGATGGTTCCAGTGTAATCACCGGGGGCTTGGAAGCCTATCTCGATGGTTCGGGTCTCATTTGGCCCAAGTTCGACTTCCTCGAGACCACCGAAAAGAGCCATTGTCCAGCCGTTTCTTGCAATCCGGTCATCGAGTGCAACGCCGGATATCGGTTGGCCTTGTTCATCAATTGCTTGCAGTGTGATGCTGAGTTTGTTGTCGGTGTTGCCAACGTTTCGAACATCGACACTGATGCGGCCATTTGCACCTGGGTCGAGGATTAAATCATCGTCCTTCGAATCGATTGAAGCATTTCGGTAGGCATCGAGAAGGAGGTCAAACGACCATTGAGACACAGCTCTGTCAAGGCTTGAAACAGCCTTCAATTGGAAGCGTGGACCCGTGTTTGCAAGCGGGCTGCCGTCAATGATTTCAGGAACATCCACCCAGAGGTACACATATGCCAACTGTCCTGGTGCAAGCGTTTCATAGGCATTGACGCCGTCTGAGTTGTTCATAGTCCAACCCCAATTCCAACCGCTGGTTGTGTACAAATTGAAAGTGACATCATCATCGAATGATGCGTTGTTGGTGATGTTCACTGCGACCGAGGTTCGTGTCCCGGCATCGCTGATGAACGAAGAGATGCCAAGGTTTCCGAAATCAAGTCTTGAATACGGTGCGATAAGGATGCTTGCGTTTGCCTGTTGACTCCATTCATCATCATCAACTGATGTGATCTCCAATCCAATTGTGAGTGTTGAATAGGCTGCTGTAGATGTTGCGCTGAGGTTGAATTTCAGGTTTTTGAGAAACCCCGCTTCAAGGGTGTGAGTAAGAGGGAGGCCGGAAATGAGGAGGTCAGAGGGGACGTTCGTTGCGTTAATGGTGAAAGTCTGCTCTTGTGAACCTCGGTTATGCAGGGTAAATTGGACTTCCACGAGTTCATTTCTGTGGACGACAGTTTCCTCCAATCCCACCAAGGTGGCATCGGTTGATCGTGATGAGGGCTGGGCTGCCTCACCGATTGTTGAGGCAAGTGGAGTGGCGCTATGGAGCAGCAGCATCACGAGGATGAGGTGCCAGCGCATGATTGGTGCAGGCCATGACCCCCTTCAACCTGACCCCTAAAATGTGTCAATGTGGGTTCGGATTGTTCTTCAACGTGGTCGGTTTCCAAAGAACATGCCCCCCATTTGGCCCTTCAACAAAAAGAAGCAACCACTCGCCTTGGAGGAAGAAGCCCCAACCCCTATTGTGTATCGGAAAACCGAGGATCAAGGCGTGGATTCTGGATCCACAAGTCAGCAACAAGAGGATTACAAGGCAGCGCTTTCCTTTTTTGGAAGTGGCGATGCGACGGTGCACAAAGCCTCAGATCAATCACAGCGTTACGATGGGGTTGTCGACTCAGCAACACCAGCCGAGCCAGTCTCTTCTCCCGAAGAGAATTCAGTGGAGTGGGTGGCTCATACCGACGGGTACCACTACAAGAAAGCCGCAGATGGTTCATTTGATCCTGTTGCCCACATAATGAACGCTGATGGTTCGTACGAGCCCTATTCGTGATTACCACAAGGTGGGCACAGCGTCGGTCAAATGAGCGCCGTCTTCACTTGATGAATTGACCGTTCGGGAAACCACATGACGGTCCACTAAGAGGTTCAGTGGTTGAGCACGCACGTCTTCACCAGCAAGGTATGCGGCCACTTCGTGTTCTTCCAGAAGAAGGGGCATCCGGTGGTGGACTTCACGCACGTCCTCATTCGCTTCAACCGTCAAAAGGGCAAAGGATTCTACATGGTCGCCTTCAGGCGATGACCATGATTCCCAAATTCCTCCAAGCCAGCACGGGCCTCCATTGATTCGGTGATGGTACCAGGGGAACCTTTCCCTGCACAGTCGTCATCCATTCATACCAGCCGTCAGCAGGAACAATGCAACGGCGATGTGACCAAGCATGGCGAAACATTGGCTTTTGGTCAACCGTTTCCGCTCGGGCGTTATTTGGTTCATGGGTGGAAGGTTTTGACCAGTTTGGCCTCAATCCCCATCGCATAAGCCTCATGTGACGAGGCGCTTTACTCCGTTGCTGCAATCCGTTTTCCGTGATTACAGGAACCCATTGAGTTGGTGCAACATTCCAAGATGGAGTGAAGGGAGTGAGCGGGGAGAGTGGCTCGCATTGAATTGAAGCTGCAATCTCATCAATGGGTGTGCCGAGTGCGAATCTTCCGCACATGCTGCAGCCTCACACTGGGTCTGGGAGCGCACGTTCCAATTCCGTAACATCGAATTCAGCGCCGCTTAATGGGACTTTCAATTCGTAATGATGCCCAACATGTGGGTCCATTTCACCGAAGCAACCAACATGGATGCCATCCACTATGACTTTCGCAGCACGGCCTGTGAGCCAAGGCCCCATGTCACCGCCGAGTGGTTCAATCGAGTAATCTGAGGCACCAAGGTCCCTCATGATGGCTTGAATCCGACCACGGACGGCAGCGAATCCACCGTTCTGTTCTGCAACAAGGAAGGCAAAGCGATCGCTGTTGGTATGGTCTCGAACCACGGTCCCCAATTCGTAGACCGCTTGCGGCAGGTCGTGGTGCCTGTTCGAAGCGAGCAGCCTGAACAGTCCAGGCAGGAGGTATTGACGAAGAAGCGTGTGGTCAATGGTGATTGGGTTTGTGATTCGAGTCACTTCACCCATTGCCGGCCACCTCATGGCAACAAATTGATCGGTATCGTTGGACAAGGTGAGGGATTGAATTTGCATCAACCCAAGGCCTTGAAGCGAGTCACGAATGCGTCGGCGAATGTGTCCATCGGTTCTTGGAAGGGCTGTCAATGGAGCACGTGGAACATCCGTGCCCAAGTCTTCGTATCCATGGCCAATGGCCACATCTTCAACCAAATCAATCGGGTGGAGAATATCAAACCGCCAGTGTGGCATCAAAAAGGACAGGACTGTATCACCATCAACCACATCTGCCATGTTTTCAGGTTCCCTTGCAGGGGCATTTTCGACTGGGGAACGACCAAGGTAGGTTCCGCCCATGCGATTCATCGCTGTTTGAACTTCTTCGTCAGTGAGGGCCCGACCGAGAAGACCATTGAGCAACCGTTCGGTCACGGTGTGGGTTTGTGGTTGTGCTTTTGGCAAATCAGAAACAGTTCCATCATAGGCGGTGATTTCAACGGATTCCACTTCGCCTCCTCGTTCTTCAAGTTGGCTTGCAATCAGCATTAAACTCGCTTCACATGCCCGNGGGTCCCAGCCAGTTACGTCGATGAAGAAATCCTTGGTGTCTGAGGTGACTGTGGTGTGGTTGCCGTTGATAATTGGGGGGAAGGAAAGCACTGCATCATTTGCGTCCATGATGACGGGGTACGCCTCCATGCCCTCGAGGAGGTGTGCGTAATCAATCCCTTTTGGGTGGTTGGTGAGGATTGAATCGATGCTCATTGGTTCATCCATGGCAAGCGGGGTGAATTGCGTAGACCCGGGTGCCGTGGTAACGGTGAACGGCGGTACGAGCGTGGCGAGGTCGTGGACGCCAATGGAGGCGCGCTTTCTTCCGCGGCCAAGTGCGAAATGTAACTTCTCTTGGTGATCCATGAGTGCTTTGATGAACGCTTCGTTATCCTCATGTGTTTCGCCAGTGTTGACGTTGCGGACCACGGCGCCCATGACGATGGGTCGGACGTGTTCCAGTGACGGATCGACGCTCATTGTGATGGTGCCTTTCTTGATATCGAGCATGGGCTTTGCTTGCTGTCCGTAGAGGAAGGGTCGCATGGCACGAGTGAGAGTTTCACCTGACAGCAAGTCCGGTCGGTCTGGGAAGATCTCGATGTCGAGTGTGTGCTCACTGCATTCATCGATGTCGGTACCCAATAACGGTAACTCATCAGCCATGCGAGCGATGTCATTCTCGATTCCATGCTTCCCTAACAGGCTTGCAATAAGGTCTTGGTCGATGGAAATTGTTGGCATAATGTCACCTCAACGAGCAAACCAGTGTGGCAAGGGTCGTTCATACCCTACGAGGCGGAGGCCACTGATGGCTGCCGTCTCGTGGTCAAGCGCACGCAAATGCGATCGTTCCAATCGGTCAATTGATTCGATGCCGAGCCTCGAAAGAAGGGATGCCATGTCTTGGTGGAGGGTTTGTAACCAATGAGCCAAATCATTAGCATCGGCCATCGGCACTTCACAAGCAATCACATTGATGCCTGAGGCTTTGAGGACTGCAAGGTCATGTGCGCTTGCTGAAAGACCGAGCAAAACGGCCGTTTCTGTATGTGTCCCCTCGAGGTGAGATTTGGCTGACCTGCCGATCATTGGGAGGGACGCAGCTTCTGGGACGCCGCTGCCGTCTTCGATTCTTGACATGGCAAGGTCTGCTTTGTGGTGCGCAGCCCGAACGTGGAGGTTCGTGGTCCGGCCAAGAGCGCCAAGCATGCCGAACGGCTTCTCACGACCGAGCAGTGTTCGAACAGCCACAAGGAAGCCATCAAGTTGTTCTGAGTTCATCGCCGGTAGGTCGTCGAAATCAAACACAGCACCGGCTGAGGCTGCCAAAAGTTCGGGCGCATCTGCAAGGTTATGTTGGCTGATGAGTGCGAAATCTATGGGGCGGGGGTTCGACTGGGCCAAAAATGGCTGATGTGCAAGGAGGTTTACTGCATGCGGCAGCGCATCTTTGTCCATCGCCAACTCATTTCCGTCCGGAATGATGGCCATCAGTGGGAGTGGCAAAGCAGCAGGTGTTCCTTTGTCACCACGTTCTCCAACGAGGGTGACCGTGTCGTAGGTGGCGTACGGTTGGTTTTGTTGTCGGTCGTTTGGAACAAGGCCGACCATGGACAAATCCGATGCTGACACTTGGCCGCTTTCTTGTTCCACTTGGATGGTTTCTGAGGGTGTGAGGCACACTGAGTCTGAAGGGATGTGCAATTCTTCATCGTTGAGTTGCTTGTTGATCGCCTTCACCTCAGCCGCAGTGAGTGGGCGCAATGAGACGCCAGATGGAGGGGTTGGGCACCGGCCGTTGATGATGATTCTTCCACCCGTCATGCCCGCTCCAGGATCGCTGCCTACATCGCCGTGGATGACAATCAAACCTTCGCTCATTCCGCCGCCAACACGTGCACCTGCGGGGCCTCGAACGATGAGCAACCCGCCACTCATGCAAGCGCCAGCGTCGGTGCCAACACCATCGAGGATGCTGATTTTACCGTCTCGCATTGCGAACCCTGCAAAATCTCCAGCGAGCCGTTCGCAGACGATTACATTGCCACGATTGCCTGCCCCTAAAAAAGAACCAGCGTCCCCCTGTAACGTGAAAGTACCACCGCTACCAAACGGTGAGGTCCACGAACCGAGCACGCCCAAAGCTCGCATTCGAGCCCCTTTCGGGAGGTTTGGGCAAAGGCCTAATTCACCATTCTTTGGAACGGGTTCTCCTGCATTTGTCCATCCAATTCGCAATATTGCGTTTTGTTCAGCAGCAGCAACCAGTCGTGGGCCGAGTTTAGAATTGATGTTGAAGGAGCGTTCAACCACATCATGAGCATCGGCCATGTTGATTGGCTGTTGCTTCCCATCCAAATAGCCTCCCATTTGGAATCGAAGAAATTCCTATTTCATGGATGTGTTTTCCAAAGCGAATGTCAAGGATGAACTTTGTCAAAATCAACGATGTGTTAATAGAGGGTCTTCAAGGGCATATGTGCTGAGAATCATGACCATCAAGGTGGCTATCAACGGATACGGGACGATTGGAAAGCGTGTGGCAGATGCTGTGGACGCCCAAGACGATATGGAAATTGTGGGCGTGACCAAAACGAGGCCAGCGTTTGGCTGCGACTTGGCAGTTCGAAAGGGCTACCCTATTTTCTGCACCTACGATGATGTTGATCGAATTGCTGCTTTCGGCGCTGCTGGCTACACATGTCATGGTGGCTTGAGTGATTTGCTCGAAATTGCAGATATTGTCGTCGATTGCTCACCAGGAAAAGTCGGCGCATCAAACAAAGACAAGTACGTGGCTGCTGGCATCAAATGGATTTTCCAAGGTGGCGAAAAGCATGCCATGACTGAACACTCCTACACTTCTTCTGCGAATCACACCGAAAACCTCGGTGTAGCAGGCACACGAGTGGTCTCTTGCAACACGACTGGTCTCTCTCGAACCCTCGTTCCACTCTACGAACACTGCGGCTCACTTTCTGTCGAATGCACCATGATCCGTCGTGCTGCAGACCCTGGAGATTCCAGCAAAGGACCGATTAACGCGATTAAGCCGGTCCTCAAGGTACCTTCTCATCACGGACCAGATGTGATGACCGTGAAACCTGAGATTCAAATCAATTCGATGGCCGTGGCAGTTCCAACCACCCTTATGCATGTTCACGTCGTTGTGGCAACATTGCCAGAGGGTCACGGACTCACCACCGAATCGGTCCTCTCGATGTGGAATGAACGTCCACGTATTGTCATCATGAACGGTTCAGAAACAGGCATCACAACTACGGCCGAAGTTATGGAATTTGCACGTGACATTGGTCGAAAGTGGGGCGATCTTCACGAAATTTTTGTTTGGGAAGACGGCGTTAAACTTGAAGGCAACACGCTGTACTATTTCCAAGCCATTCACCAAGAATCAGATGTGATTCCAGAGAACGTCGATGCAATCCGTGCATTGATGAACACCGAGCCTGATTGGATGGTTTCAGTGGCAAAGACAGATGCAGCTATTTCATCCTACAACCACCTCTGATTGAGTGATTCTTCCGTGCCCCGTAGGGGCACAAGCAAGGGGCGTTTTCAAAAAGGTCTGACAAGTGGCAAAGTCATGCAAGCACTACGCCGACCGCTACTGATGCTTGTTTTGCTCGTCCTAACATCTCTCTCACCGATGCTTGCCGTCAGTTCTGAATCTGTTGAATCAATCGATGAACCAACGGACACGCTGATGTCGGAGGTTGAACGCTTGGCACTCGCAGCCTCGATGTGGCACGTTGCGACGCCAACAGAACGGATTCAAGTTTCCCTCCAGCCATCCACTGGCGTTCTCAATATGAATATCGGCAGTTTTGATCCGACCGTTGATGAGCACCCAGCGCCAGGAATTGGCCTGTTCAACGCAAACGATTTCACAAC
>JGI26273J51734_10000383_pt1 | contig 23825 bp, 27 predicted proteins | sample SaaInlV_125m_DNA_FD_51734 | JGI IMG/M metagenome (IMG submission 51734) | reverse complement strand
TATTCTAGGCTTAGATCGATTATTTTTTAAAGTGTCTAAGAAATTATCCTCCAAAGGTTTTGTATTTTTTAACCTTTCTTCTGCTGCTTTAAAATAAATCTTATCTTTTTCTATACCATAATATTTTCTACCAAGTTTTTTGGCAACTGTTGCAGTTGTTCCAGACCCCAAGAATGGATCTAAAATCATGTCCCCTTTATTTGATGATGCTAATAAAACTCTATGCAATAAAGATTCAGGTTTTTGAGTAGAGTGAATTTTTTTACCATTTTTCTTAAGTCTTTCTGCACCATTGCAAATAGGTAAATTCCAATCAGATCTCATTTGAAGGTCATCATTTAAACATTTCAAAGATTGATAGTTAAAAGTATATTTTGACTTCTCACTTTTAGATGCCCAAATTAAAGTTTCATGAGCATTCGTAAATCTTGTTCCTCTGAAATTAGGCATTGGGTTATTCTTATTCCAAATAACATCATTTAAAATCCAAAAACCNAAATTTTGTATTGCAGTGCCTACTCTAAAAATATTATGATAACTTCCTATGACCCAGATTGCTCCATCTTTTTTTAATATCCTTCTACATTCAGAAAGCCAAGCAACTGTAAAGTCATCATATTTTTTAAAGCTTTCAAACTGATCCCATTTATCATTAACAGCACTGACTTTACTTCTGTCTGGTCTAGTAAGAGAATTTTTTAATTGTAAATTGTATGGTGGGTCAGCAAAAACAAGATCAAAGGTTTCGCTTGGAATTTTTTTTAATTCTTCAAGACTGTCACCATTAATAATCTTATTTTTGAAACTGTTTTCCATTTTGTATAAAACAATTAGACTCCAAATGGATTCTGTGGTCAACCCTAGATTGAATTAATTAGATTAGATTTGTGTTATATTTTTTTTTGAGACTAGATATTGTGTTTTCACATAGAACCTATTTTATTTGGGAAATTGGAGCGAAGGTTTTTCGATGATATTTTGTAACACCAAATTTTTTAATGGCTTTTATATGTTCTTTTGTTCCATATCCGGAGTTTGTATCCCATCTATAATTTTTAAAATTTTTAGAAAGAGTTGTCACGAATTTATCACGACTAACTTTTGCAATGATGGAGGCAGCAGAAATACTAGGAATTTTTTGATCACCTTTAATTATGTATTTTAAATTATAATTTTTAATATTAGGCAATTTGTTACCATCAATTAAAACAAGAGAAGGTTTTTTTTTAAGCTTTATTATCGCCCGCTTCATAGCAAGCAAACTAGCTTGCAATATATTAATTTTTTCTATTTCTCTTACGGAAGCTTGCCCTATAGCCCATATAGAATTTTTTTTAATATAAGTAGAGATCTCCTTCCTTTTATTTTTTGACAAACTTTTGGAGTCTTTAAGAATCTTAGTATTGATGGATTTATTTAATATTACAGCTGCAGCGTAAACAGGTCCAATTAAACTACCACGACCAACTTCATCAACACCAGCTAAAACTTTCATTAAGTAGACAAACCCAAGTTATCAATTTTTTGTTTTATCTTCTTTAAGTCTTCCCATGAATATTTTTTATTTTCTGGCATTCTTAAAAGATAAGAGGGATTAAATGTTATAATAATTTCATAACTGGTGTTTTTTATTATTAGCTCTTTCCATTTACCTCTTTCTAATGATATTTTGCTATTTAACCCTGTCAAAGATTCCATCGCCGTACTTCCCATCAATATAATTATTTTAGGGTTTATAATTGCTATGTGTTTTTGAAGAAATAAAGAATATCTTTTGATTTCATTAGTATTAGGTTTTCGATCTTCAGGAGGTCTAAAATTCACTGCATAAGTTGAATAAATATTTTCCTTTTTGATATCTATTGCAAGTAACATCTTTTTTAAAAGACTACCAACGTCTCCCACAAATGTTTTTCCAGATTTATCTTCATCTAATCCTGGCGCTTCTCCAACCAACATAATATCACTATTAATATTACCATCACCTAGAATTAAATTTTTTGAGTTATTTTTTAACTCACATTCTTCAATCGTACTAATCTCAATCTTTAAATCATTAAGAAGTTTATTTTTATCAATATTTTTTTCAGTATTTTCGGTTTTAGGGCTAACAGTATCAGTCTTTAGTCTATTAATTGGCTTTTCTTCGAAAGTAAAATTTGATTCTACTGCCTCAAGAAATTCCAGGTTATAATTCGAGTTTTGATTTATTAATTTTTTAGACATACAATAGATTAATGTTAATAAAATTATTAAAATATTTTTTTATAATACTAGTTTATCAGACACCATTATACTCTAAAAATAATATTTCAGAGGATTTAAATCATAAGCATTTATCAAATTATTTTTCGGGTGTTATTGCTCATGATAATAATGATAATAGAAAAGCATTAAAGTTTTTTCAAACATCTAGAATATTAATTGATCAACATGAAACATATTTAAAAAAATATTTTTATTCACTAGTTCTAGAAGGTAAGGTGCAGTTTGCGACCAATGAAATAAAGCAAAATATTACAAAAAAAAATTCAAATTTTTTTGAGGCATATTTAATTCTTGCATTAGATAGTTTAAGAAAAAAAAATTACTCAAAAAGTGAAAATTATTTAAAAAAATCTTCTAATTTTATTAATAATGACAGATTTTCATTAATTATTTATGAAACTTTAAAAGAGTATTTATACGTTTTTAAAGAAAAAAAGATTCTTAAAACAAAAAAAAAATTTGGAAATCTATCATTTATTAATGAAGTTTTTCAAAGATGTTATTTGGACGATCAAAATACTGAAGCTTATTATGATAGATTAATTAATAATGAAAATAGTATTGATTATTCAAGATATATATTTTTCTACATAAATTACTTAATACAAAATGATAGATATCAAGATGCAAAGATTATAACTGATGATTTAGATTATTTAAATTCTCCACTGCTTATCTCACAAACAAAAAAATGGATTGAGGAAAAAAAGTTTAATGAGTTTAAAAAAATTTTTTCATGTAAAGATCAAAATGATCTTATAAGTGAATTTTTTTTCTTAGTTGGCAATCTTTATTCCTCTAATAATGATTACAGGAAATCAAATTTTTATCTAAATTTATCCAATTTTTTTAATCCTAGATTTAAATTTAATTTATCTTTGTTAGCAGAGAATTATTATTTTAACGATGAATATGAAGAGACAAAAAATATAATTAAACAATTTGATGAAAAAAATGATTTTTATTTCTGGTTTAAATTAAAAAAGGAAGCACAGATTATTTCAAAAAAAAAGGATGATGCTTCAGCTTTAGATTATTTAAATAAGGAATTTAAAAAAATAAACAATCCATCAATCAAAATGATTTATGACATTGCTAATTTTAATAAAAATTCAAAAAAATATAAACTGGCGATTGATTACTACAATAAAATAATTTCCAAAATTGATATTACTTCTAATTATTATTCAGAAATACTTTATAGAAGAGGAAGTAGTTACGAAAGGTTGGGTGATTATACAAAATCAGATGAAGATCTTTTGAAATCCTTAGAAATAGATCCAGACGATGCTTATGTATTAAATTATTTGGCATATTCATGGTTAGAAAGAGACTTCAAAATTAATACTGCCCTAAGCATGTTAGAGAAGGCTTATGCAGAAGAAAATGAAGATCCTTATATTATTGATTCAATTGGATGGGCTTATTATTTAATAGGGGATTATATAAAAGCAGAAAAATTTATAAAAATGTCAGTAGAGCTAATGCCTCAGGACCCCACTGTTAATGATCACTATGGAGATATTCTCTGGAAGTTAGATAGAAAAATTCAGGCAAGATATTTTTGGAAAAATGCCTTAGTTTCTGAGGAAGCAGAAGATAAAATTAAAAAAAATATAAAAAGAAAATTAATAATAGGCCTTTAAGATTCAAAATTAATGAAGCAATTTAAGATTAAGTCTCATGCTAAAATAAACATTGCACTGAACGTAACAGGTAAAAATTCAAAACTTCACAATATAGAGAGCATAATTACTTTTATTAATTTACATGACTTAATTATTGTAAAACAAATAGATCAAACTAAACATAAAATATCTTTCAAAGGTAAATTTTCAAAAAAAATTAGTAAAAAAAAAAATACAATATCGGCACTCTTAATGCTACTAGATGAAAAAAATTACTTGAATGATAAAAAATTTAATATCAAAATTATAAAAAATATACCCCAGCAATCAGGTATGGGGGGTGGCTCAATAAATGCAGCAAGTTTATTAAATTTTTTTATTAATAAAAAAATTATTAAGATTAAAGAAAATAAATTATTAAATCTGACAGAAAAAATTGGATCTGATGTGATTTTAGGAATAAAGCCTACTAATTTAATTCTCTCTCATACGGGTAAAATAAAGAGGTATTATAAAAAAAAAATACTACATACTCTTATTGTCAAACCTAGCTTTGGCTGCTCAACAAAATACATTTTTTCTAGAGTAAAAAAATTTAGTAAACCAAAATTTGATATCCCAAATCAGTCAATGTTTAAAATTCAATATTTAAAGAAATTAAAAAATGACTTAGAAGAAATTGCATTCAACAAATATCCAAAATTAGAAAATATTAAATCATTTCTGGCCACAATTCCCAATACGGAGTTTGTTAGAATGTCAGGGTCTGGATCATCAATTGTGGCTTATTATCAATCTAAACGGTTATGTGAAATTGCATACAAGCATTTTAAAAGGAAATTCAATAATCATTGGTGTATTGTATCAAAAACTATATAAATTTTTTTTTTTGTGTTATATGAAATTAATATTGGGGCGTAGCCAAGCGGTAAGGCACTGGTTTTTGGTACCGGCATCCTAGGTTCGAATCCTAGCGCCCCAGCCACGTATGAAAAATATATTTAACAAACTTTTTTTTAGATCTAATAATCTTGAATATATAAATCAGACATTTAAAAATTTAAAAAAAGAAACTGAAGTAGTTAAAATATTTGAAGCAATAAATTTTTTTTCCTCAAACAGTGAAATACGCTATGTAGGAGGTTGTGTTAGAAAAATAATAAATAAAGAAAAAGTTGATGATATAGATTTAGCAGTAAACCTAAATCCTAGTGAAGTTTGTGAATGTCTCAAGAACAATGATATAGAATATTATGAAAGTGGGATTCTGCACGGAACTGTTACTGCAATTATAAATAAATACAAATTTGAAATTACATCATTAAGAAAAGATGTTGATACAGATGGAAGACATGCAAAAGTAGAATTTTCAAAAAACTGGAAAGAAGATGCATCTCGAAGAGATTTTACATTTAATTCTATTTACGCAGACATCGATGGAAATTTATTTGATCCTTTTGATGGAAAGAAAGATCTTGAAAATGGAAAAATAGATTTTATTGGTGATGCTGAAAAAAGAGTTAAAGAAGATTATTTAAGAGTATTAAGGTATATTAGGTTTTATTTGAATTATTCAAAAAATAAGCATGATCCAAAAGTGATAAAGGTCATAAAAAAAAACTTAACTGGTTTGTCAAATATTTCTTCAGAAAGGTTATTAGACGAGTTTAAAAAACTACTATATTCAAATGGATTTTTTAGATTGTTTCAAGATAAGGAATGTTTGGAAATTATAAATCTTGCCTTCCCTCAACTAATAAATATTTCAGCTTTCAAAAAATTAAATAGTTTTGGAAAACAAGAGTTTAGTAAAGTAGATTTTATTTTTTTGATATCCTTAATGATCATCGATGGAACAGACAATGCAGATTACTTTATTTATAAATTTAATATTTCAAAAAAAGATCAAAAAAGACTTATTTTTTTGAACAATTTTTTTTCAAAGAATATTTCAAAAAAAAGTTTTTCTGAAAAAAACCTTAATAAGATTTTTTATTTTAATGGAATAGAAGCCATTAATGATTTGCTATATTTTAAAATTTTTAAATCAAATATTGTTGATCCTCATTTGTTACAATTAATTAAAAACTTTAATAAAAAAAAAGTTCCAGTAATGCCCCTTAAAGCAAATGTTTTAATGGAAAAATACAATATTCCTGAAGGTAAAGTATTAGGTGGGAAGCTAAAGTTAATAGAGGAAGTTTGGTGTAATAATAATTTTCAAATTTCAGATGCAGAAGTTCAAAAAATAATCAATAATTAAATATACCTTACATCTTTTATCTCAAAATTTTTAACTCCAGCAGGTGTGTTAATTTCAACTAAGTCTTTTTTATTTTTTCCAATTAAACCTTTTCCAATCGGTGATTGATAAAAAATTAATTTTTTCTTTAAATCTGCTTCATCTTTTCCAACAATTTTGTAAGTGATTTTTTCACCAGTATCCAAATTTTCTAGATCAACTGTTGCTCCAAAAATTACTTTCCCATCATTAACAATTTTAGTCACATCAATTACGTTTGCTCTAGCTATAATATCGTTGATCTCTGTAATTCTACCCTCATTGTGAGACTGCTCTTCTTTTGCAGCATGGTACTCAGCATTTTCTTTTAAGTCACCATGTGACCTCGCCTCAGAAATTGCCGCTACAATTTCAGGACGCTTTTTTTCTTTTAAAAAAATTACTTCTTCTTTTAATTTTTCTAAACTTGATAATGTTATTGGTTCTTTTTCCATTTTAATTCCATTTTGCTAATGGAGGTAAAGACATGAGAATACCCTCTACATTTCCCCCAGTTTGTAACCCAAATTTAGTTCCCCGATCGTAGAGTAAATTGAACTCTGCATATCTTCCTCTTTTAATATATTGTAATTCTTTATCTTTAACAGTCCATTTTTTTTTATATTTTTTATCAATTATTGAATTAAATATCATTTGAAAGCTTACCCCAAGATCACGTACAAAGTTAAAATCTTTTTCCCAATTTTGTTTTTTATAATCAAAAAAAATACCACCAATCCCTCTCATTTCTTTTCTATGTGGAATAAAAAAATATTTATCACACCATTCTTTATAATTTTTATAATAAGTTTTATCATGTCGATCACACATTGTTTTTAATTCTTTGTGTAAATATTTTTTTTCATTATTATCTTTTAAGCAAGGTGTTACATCCATTCCACCACCAAACCATCCATGTGTTGTATAAATAAATCTAGTATTGAAATGAATTGCAGGAATATGAGGATTTTTCATGTGCATTACAATAGAAATACCTGATGCCCAGAAATTAGGGTTAATATTTGCTCCTGGAATTTTTTTTTTAATTTCATTAGAAAATTTTCCATGAACCTCAGAAAAATTTACTCCAACTTTATCAAAAATTTTACCATTTTTTAAAATTCTAAATTCACCACCACCTTCGTCTTTAGTTTTATTTCTTTGCCATGTTGTTGATCTAAATCGAATTTTATTTTTTTCTATTTTTTCGATATCCTTACAAATAATATTCTGTAACAATTTAAACCAATTACTAGCGAGTCTTTGTTTAATTTCTTTATTCATCATTTTATAATACTAGTTTGTCTAATATTCTCAGATAAAATTATAGCAACGGATGAAGCTATATTTAAAGATCTTTTGTTACCAGCCATGGGTATTTTTAGTTTATGTTCAATTAAACTATGAATATGATCAGGCACACCAGCACTTTCTCTTCCAAATAATAATGTGTCATCATTTTTAAAATTAAAATTTGTATATGATTTCGATCCCTTTGTAGTCATCAATAATATTCTTTGATTTTTTTTTAAAGTAAAAAATTCCTCAGAACTTTTATAAAATTTTATCATTTTTTCATCCATATAATCCATTACTACTCTTTTAAATCTTTTATCGCTAAATAAGAATCCACATGGTTCAATTATTTCTAGATCGGCACCCAGGCAAGCGCAGGTTCTAATTATGGCAGCTGTATTTTGTGGAATATCAGGCTCGTATAGGGCTATTTTAGGTCTTATTTTCATGCTTTGTGTGTCATTCTTTCTGTAGAAAAAAAACTTTTTTCTTATATGAAATCATATATTAGATAACAATAAACATAAAAATTAAAAGATGTCTGAAAAAAAACCTGAAAGAAGAGAATTTCTATTCACAGCTTCTTATGCAGTCGGAGCAGTAGGAGTTGGGGCTGTTGTTTGGCCCTTGATAGATCAGATGAATCCTGATGCTTCAGTGAAAGCCTTAGCAAGCACAGAGGTTGATATTAGTTCAGTTGAAATTGGAAAAACAATTACTGTTCTTTGGAGGGGTAAGCCAGTTTTTATTAAAAGGAGAACAACTGAAGAAATAGAAGAGGCAAGATTAGTAAAAATGGAAGATTTAAAAGATCCACAAAAAGACGAAGATCGTGCAAAAAATCCGGAGTGGCTTGTAATGTTAGGAGTCTGTACACACTTAGGATGTGTCCCGTTAAATGACAAAGGTGATTTTAACGGTTGGTTCTGTCCATGCCATGGATCTCACTATGATACATCTGGAAGAATTAGAAAAGGTCCTGCACCAACAAATATGGAAATTCCAAAATACGAATTTGTGGACAGTAATACAATTAAAATTGGATAATAAAAATTATGAGTGATCACGAGTATGTTCCTAAATCAAAATTTGGTAAGTGGTTTAACGATCGATTACCTCTTTTGTCACTAGCGAGTCATTTAACTGATTACCCAACACCTAAAAATTTAAATTACTGGTGGACATTTGGTGGAATTTTGACTTTTTGCCTAATCACACAAATAGTTACCGGCTTAACGTTGGCAATGCATTACATAGCTCATGCTGATTTAGCTTTTGAAAGTGTTGAGCACATCATGAGAGATGTTAATTATGGATGGCTAATTAGATATATTCATTCAAACGGAGCATCGATGTTTTTTTTAGCAGTTTACATTCACATATTTAGATCTCTGTTTTATGGATCTTATAAGTCTCCAAGAGAAATAATTTGGATTATCGGAATAATTATTTATCTCTTAATGATGGCTGCTGCATTTATGGGATATGTTCTTCCGTGGGGACAAATGAGTTTTTGGGGGGCAACAGTAATTACCAACCTTTTTAGTGCCATACCTTTAGTTGGAGAAGGAATTGTTACGTGGCTATGGGGAGGTTATTCTGTTGACAATCCAACACTAACAAGATTTTTTACACTTCATTATTTAATACCTTTTTTAATTTTAGGATTAGTGGTTCTTCATATATGGGCCCTACATGTTCCAGGAAATAACAATCCAGTGGGAATTGATATTAAAAAACCGTCTAAAGATACAGTTCCATTCCACCCATATATAGTAATAAAAGATGGTTTTGCTTTATTAATGTTCATGATTGTCTTTGCTTTTTTTGTATTTTATTCACCAAATATTTTAGGACATGCAGATAATTACATAGAGGCAAATCCAATGGTGACACCAGCTCATATTGTTCCAGAGTGGTATCTTTTACCTTTTTATGCGATACTAAGATCTGTACCTGATAAATTAATGGGTGTAATTGCAATGTTGTCAGCGATTTTAATTTTAGCTGCTCTTCCATGGCTGGATACTTCAAAGATTAGGTCTGCTGTTTTTAGACCTCTTTATAAACAATTTTATTGGATATTAGTTGTTGATGTACTTGTGCTTGGCTATGTTGGAGCGATGCCTGCAGAAGGTCTTTATCTGCTAATTGCAAGAGTAGCTACAGCGTATTATTTTGTACACTTTTTATTAATACTCCCAATTTTAGGATTTAAAGAAAAAACCATACCATTACCTTTAAGTATCACTGAGCCTATTCTTGGTGGAGCACCAATGGCAACAGCTGTAAAAAAAAAAGAAAGCATAGATTAATTAAGTGAAAAATATTTCAAAAATAATTTTTATCTCTCTTTTTTTGTTTGTAGGAACTCATCAAGTAAATTCAGCTGAAAAAGTTGAACTTTTAAAAACTGATTGGAGCTTCAAAGGTTTGCTTGGAAAATTTGATCGAGGATCCCTACAAAGNGGATATCAAGTGTATACTGAAGTATGCTCTTCATGCCACTCTATGAAATATGTTAGTTATAGAAATTTAGCAGAAGAGGGTGGACCAGAATTTACAGAGGAACAAGCAAAAGCTATCGCAGCAAACTTTGAAGTATTAGATGGACCAAATAGTGATGGAGAAATGTTTACTAGACCAGCAAAGCTTTCAGATAAATTTGTTATGCCTTACGAAAATGTGAAAGCAGCTCAAGCAGCAAATGGAGGTGCTTATCCACCAGATATGTCAGTATTAGCAAAAGCAAGGAGTGGAGGAGTTGACTATATTTATTCAGTATTATTAGGTTATGAAGATCCACCGGCAGGAGTAATTTTAGATGATGGCGTTTATTACAATAAATATATGTATGGAAATAATATAAAAATGTCTCAACCTTTATCTGATGGATTAGTTGAATATAGCGATGGTACAGTTGCTTCAGAGGAACAAATGGCTAAAGATGTAACAACTTTTTTAATGTGGGCAGCTGAACCACATCTTGAGTCTAGACATAAAATGGGCTTCAAGGCTATTTTGTATTTAATAATTTTAACTATTTTAGTTTATTTTAGTATGAAAAAGATTTGGTCACGTATTGAATCTAAAGTTTAATATATCACCGTCTTTAACAATATAATCCTTACCTTCAAGTCTCATTTTACCATTTGTTTTTGAATTTAACCATCCCTCATTTGCTATAAAATCTTCATAAGCAACTGTTTCAGCTCTTATAAATCCTTTTTCAAAATCAGTGTGAATTTCTCCTGCTGCTTTCGGTGCTGTGCAGTTTTTTTGTATCGTCCAAGCTCGGGTTTCTTCTGGCCCAGAAGTAAAATAAGTATCAAGCTCTAAAATATTATACCCTTTCTGAATTAATAAATTTAAACCAGTTTTTTTTAATCCTATCATTTCCATATAGTTTTCCCTCTCTTCATTGGGCAGTTCATTTATCTGATTCTCAATATCAGCCGAGACTATTAATGTGTTTCTATCTCCAAATTTTTTGATAAAATTTTGAGTGTATTGATTTCCATTTTGAACACTTGCCTCATCAACATTACATACAAAAATTTTGGGCTTTAATGACAATAAACCACTCTGGTTTAAAAGNTTTTTTTCGAATTTATTATGAAGTTCTTCAATATTTTTTGAGTTATTTATGTAGTCTAATGCTACTTCTAATACCTTTAACTGCTCTTGATCAACATTTTTTTTATTATTTTTTTCTAATCTTTTTTGGATTGANTCTAGGTCAGCTAACATCATTTCTGTTTCAATGATTTCCAAATCTCTTATCGGGTCTACATTAGGGTTTACATTTTGAATATCATCTGAGTCAAAACATCTAATTAAATGAATTATGGCATCAACTTCTCTTATATGAGATAAAAATTTATTTCCTAAACCCTCACCTTTGGATGCGCCTTTTACAAGTCCTGCAATATCTACAAACTCAATAGTGGTATTTATTTTCTTTTTAGACTTTGAAATTTCAACTAATTTATCTAATCTTTCATCAGGAACAGGAACTACTCCAACATTTGGCTCAATTGTGCAGAAAGGAAAGTTTGCAGCTTGTGCCTTAGAAGAGTCTGTAAGGGCGTTAAATAAAGTTGATTTACCAACATTAGGGAGACCAACTATCCCNCACTTAAAGCTCATTTATTTATTATTCACTGTGCTTGAAAACAGATCTAGTTTTTTATCAATTAAAAGAGACATTGAATTTATAATATTATTTGTGATTTGTTCTAATTGTAAAAGCTCATCTTCATCAAAATCTTTTAGGACATGATCTGCTACATCATTTTTNATCTTAGGCTTTCCTATCCCAATTCTCACTCTTGAGTAATCTTTTCCAATNAATTTATCAATTGACTCAATTCCATTATGCCCTGCACTTGAACCTGCAAATTTTGCNTTAACTTTTCCAAACTCAATATCTAAATCGTCATGGAAAACTATTACTTCTTTAGAGTCAATTTTAAAGTATTCTATTAACTCTCTAATACAAATTCCAGAATTGTTCATGAATGTTAATGGTTTTATTGCATAAATTTTTTCACTCTCAATATTTCCAGTTGTAAGTAAACCTTTAAATTTTGGTTTTTGTTTTGACAGAGAAAATTTTTTATTTAAGGCATCAATAATTTTAAANCCAATATTATGCCTGTTGTTTTCGCTATCGGGTGTTGGATTGCCTAAGCCTACAAATAAAAGCATATTTTTTTAAAATCGGTATTAGTGATTTTCACTATAATAGTTTGATTATTTTTTTGCTTCAGGAGCTTTTTTTTCTTCGCCTTCTTTGGCATCTTTTTTATCTTTGTCACCATCAGTCGCTGGAGCCGCTTCTTTGCCTTCTTCTGTTTTTTCTTCACCCTCTGCTACCTCTGCCTCTGCTGGTTTTTCTGGCTCTTTCATAACAGTTGGAGCNGCTAGCGTTGCAATAACAAAATCTCTGCCTATAATTGTTGGCGTTACACCCTCTTCTAATTTTACAGATGAAATTTTAAAACTTTCTCCAATATCTACTCCATCAAGATCTATTGTTATTGACTCTGGTATTTTTTCACTTGGGCATTTCAATTCAATTTTTCTTCTAACTATATTTAATACACCACCTCTTTTTAACCCAGGAGATTTTTCATGATTAATAAACAATACTGGAACTTCTATTCTAACTTTTACACCAGGAGTAATTCTTAGAAAGTCAACATGTGTAGGCTCATCAGAAATAACATTATAGACAACATCTCTTGGTAAAACATTTTGATTTTTTCCATCAACGCTAAGTGTAACTATACTCGATAAAAAACCTTCCTTATTTAGTAGTGTTTTTAAGATTTTTTTTGATACTGAAATTTTTTCATTTTTATTACTACCACCATAGATAATAGCCGGTACATTTCCGTTAATTCTAAGGGATCTCAAATCACCTTTTGATTTAGAGTTTCTGATGTTTGCTTCTAGTACGTTCATAAAAAAGATGTCTTTTAGCTCAAGTTATATAATAACTCAAGATAATTATTTAAATAAGTCAGATACAGATGTTGAATTGGAAATTCTTTTTATAGCTTCTCCCATAAGGCCAGAAATAGGTAAAACTTCTATATTTTTAGCTCTCTTAATTTTATCCTGATTATCAATAGTGTCAGTTATTACTAAATTTTTGATGACTGATTTTTTTATTTTATCAACTGCTTCACCACTTAAAACTCCGTGTGTAATATAAACATAAACTTCTTTAGCTCCTCTTGCCTTAAGTGCTTTTGCTGCATTGATTATAGTTCCACCTGAATCAATAATATCATCAACTATAATGCATGTTTTTCCAACAACATTACCAATTACATTCATAACTTGTGATTGACCAGGTTTAGGTCTTCTTTTGTCAACAATTGCAAGCCCAACATTTAGTAGTTTTCCAAGGGCCCTTGCTCTTTCAGTTCCTCCAACATCAGGGGCAACACAAATGATATCTTTATTTTTAATATTTTTTTTTACATGTCTTGCGAAAATAGGTGTTGCAAATAAGTTATCAACAGGAATATCAAAGAAACCTTGAATTTGTCCCGCATGTAAATCGACTGTAACGACTCTATCGGCACCTGCTTTAGTAATTAAATTAGAAACAAGTTTTGCAGATATAGATGTTCTTGGGACAACTTTTCTATCTTGTCTTGCATAACCAAAGTAGGGTATGACTGCAGTAATATTTTTTGCCGATGATCTTTTTAATGCATCAATACATAAAAGTAATTCCATTAAATTATCATTTGCAGGAGAAGAAATAGATTGAATTATAAATATACTATTTCCTCTAATGTTTTCATTTATCTCTATATATATCTCACCATCTGAAAACTTTCTTATACTTGAGTTAATTAGCTTGCTCTTTAAAAATTTTGCAATTTTTTTACTTAAAGGCTTATTGCTATTTCCAGATAATAATTTCATTTAATATTATCAATTAATCATAATTATTGAAATATTTCTACCATAATCATTCTCATTTAGACTATTAGATCTTCTTGCACTAAAAAAATTGTTTTTTATATCAAAGGTATCTTTATTTATTATATCTATATTTTTTATATTTAAGCCTTTTAACTGAAATTTAATATATTTATTCAAACTAAAATAAGTTTTTTTTTTGATTCTTTTAAAAAAAATTTTGTTTTTTTTATCTTTTTTCGTAAATTTTTTTATTAAGTCTTGCTTAACTTCGTAGCTTTTAGCTGCTATGCAGGGACCTACAATTGCTGAAATATCCTCAGATAACGATCCTTTTTTTTGCATAAATTTTACCACATTTGCAATTATACCTTTTAGCGCCCCCCTCCAACCAGCATGTATTGCCGCTATAGTTCTTGTATTTTTATCAAATAACAAGATCGGTGCACAATCAGCAGTGAGAACAGCTATAGGAGTGTTTTTTTGATCAGTTATTAGAGCATCACCTTTCATCATTGTATTTTTTTTAGTAAATTTTTTATCAACATAATAAAACTTATTACTATGAATTTGATTTAATAAGATTATTTTTTTAGATCTAATTTTTAGTTTTTTTAAAACTGATTTAAGGTTTTTTTCTACTTTACTTTTATTATCTAGAGATCCTCTTCCACAATTTAAGCTTTTATAAATACCATTTGAATTACCACCGTTACTATTGAAAAATGCATGCTTGATGATTTTAAATTTAGATAATTTTTTAGATTTAATCAGCTTAAAATCCTAATGTAAATTTATTTTCTTTCTTAGTTATAAACAAAACTTTAAATAAATCACCCATTTGATCTTTATCAATTAATCTTTTAATTCTATAAAAAATATCAGTTTTTTTACTAAAGGGAATATTTTTTGATATTATCTCCGCTCTTTCAAATATTCCAAGTTTAGTTAAAAAGTGTCTTTGTTTTGTTGTGACAGCACTTAATGATCCTAATTTTTTAATTATTTTGTTAAAAAGATCAAAACTGATATTGTGTGTAATATCAGATTTTCCATAACTATCTAATACATTGCTATACATATGATTTGAAACTGCCTGAAGTGTGTTTTTAATTTTTTTTTCAGTATAACCATAATCAATAATTAAAAAACCACCGTCATTTAATTTTACTTTATTTAAAACGTTTTTTAAATATTCTATCCCAATTGGAGAATACTCAATAAAATTTTGTTTATCAGAAATTTTAAATTTAATTTTTTTTTCTAGTTCTTTGATATTAAAAGGAATGTCTTGNTATTTTAGCTTTTTTGGATCATCTAAATTAACATGTCTCTCATACCATTTGTTTTTTTTTTTAATAAATTGTTTAATGGGAAGGGCNTCAAAAAATTCATTTGCAACAAAAATTGATGGTTTTTTATCCAGCTCATCTAAGTTTCTTAACCAAATAACTTTTTTATTATTAATATTTTTTTTTTGTAAACTTTTAAGCAGTTTACTTTTTTCGAGTATATTAATATTGCACGCATTATCAAATTCAGGAAATTTGTGAAATGTGTTAATCAAAACTTTCATCATGTCACCATTTCCAGCTCCTAGTTCAACCAGGTTAAACTTTGTAGGACACTTGAGGTTTTTCCAAAAAGAAATTATCCATATAGCAATCATTTCTGAAAATAGTATTGAAATATTTGGGGCAGTTATAAAATCACCTTTTGAACCAAAAGGATTTTTTTTCATATAATAACCAAATTTCTCATTGTATAATGAGTCATCAATAAATTTATCCAGGCTTATTAATTTATTTTTTTTAATTTTCATTTTTTAAATAAAAATACAATGCTAATCCAATACTTAAAAATACAGCACTGATTAATTGGCCAAGTGTAAGATTAAAAAATAGATACCCAATATGTAAATCTGGGGTCCTAAAAAACTCAGTAATAATTCTAAAAAAAGAATACAAGACTAGAAATAAGCAAGAAATTTGCCCTGTCTTTTTTGCAAAATTTTTCTTTAAAATAAATTGCAACATAAAAAATAAAACAATTCCCTCTAAAAATGCTTCATACAATTGAGATGGATGTCGATTAATATCATCAACAGCAATAAACTTTACAGACCATGGTACCTCAGTGGGCGTTCCATAAAGTTCAGAGTTAATAAAGTTTGCAATTCTTCCGAAAAAGATCCCAATAGGTGCTGACAAAGAAACTAAATCTAAAAAAATAAATGTATTAACTTTGTTTAACTTAGAGAATAAATTAGAGGCAATTATAACTCCGATAAGACCTCCATGGAAAGACATACCTCCATTCCATACAAATAGAATCTCTATAGGATTATTGAAAAAATATTCAAAATTATAAAATAGTACATAGCCTATTCTTCCTCCAACAATAATTCCCAAAATAGCATATGTAATAAAGTCATCAAATAAATCTAATATTTTTTGATCTTTAATTAATTTTTTTTTGCAATAAACCCATCCAATAAGGATACCAGCTATATAAGCTAATGAATACCACCTAAACTCTAAGGAAAAAATACTAAAAGCAACTGGGTCAAAATTATTAGTAAACATTTTTTTAAAAATAATTATAAAGTATATTAATTTTATAAATGAATATATGACAAAATCTAAATTTGTACTCGATAAATTAACCAAGCTATTAGAGCAAGGATTAATTTCTTATAAAGATTTAAGTGCTGAATTTTTAAATATTTTGAATTCTAAGAGGGATGAGTTTGTCTTTAAAATGAAACTTACAAGTAAAGAGGAAACAGATATCTTAATCAAAAGACTTGATAGTCTTGAAAAAAAAATTGAAAAACTAGAAAAGAAATCTACAAAGGCAAAAAAATCTTAACTCTAAGCCCATTTAGATCTGATTTTTCAAGCATAATATTGCCCCCATGAGACTTTATAATATCTGAGGTAATTGACAATCCTAGGCCAACGCTTGATTTAGAATCACTTCTTCCTTTATCAATTTTATAAAAGGGTTTGAAAACATTTTCATATTCTTCAATTGGTATTCCGGGCCCATCGTCTTCTACCAAGATCAAAATGCTATTATTTTTTTTTGATAAATATAAATTTACTTTATCTCCATATTTTAGTGCATTATCAATGAGGTTATTAAGAGATCTTTGTATTAAATTCTCTCTTCCATTCATGTAAACACGTGGTGCTATTTGAATTGAGATATTTGAATTTTTGTATTTTTTGACAATATTCTCAATTAATTCAGAGATATTAAATGTTTGATCTTTTTCTGCATAGGAAGAGCTAGTGAATTGGAGGTATTCATTTAACATTTTTTCCATTTCATCAATGTCTAGAGAGATTTTTTTTGATAACTCCTTATCACTTATAAAGGCTAATTGAAGCTTCATTCTTGTTAAAGGAGTTCTTAAGTCATGACTTATTCCTGACAACATTTCTGATCTTTGGTTTAAGTGTCTCATTATTCTTTTTCTCATTTTATCAAATTCGTATCCAGCTTGTCTAATTTCTAGGGCACCTGAGGGTCTGTATTCATCAATGTTTTCACCTCTGCCAAATTTTTCAGCTGCTCTAGCTAAATTTATAATAGGTCGTGTTTGATTTTTTAAAAAAATCATTGCAATAGAAATTAATAATATAGCCGGGAAAGTTATCCATAATGCAAAAAGTCTTGCAGAACTACTTGAGACTCTATCTTTTGCTATTAAGAATTCAAAATAACCAGCATCGTGTTTAATATGTATGTTAATTAATTCTTTATATTCCATGGTATCAAACCAATACTTGTCAGAACCAAAATGAGATTTTAATTCTCTTCTTAGGGTTCTATCAATTGGGCTGTACCATCTATCTTTAATTTCTGTGCGGAATAAATTATCCTCTTTATATTGAACATTTAAATCTAAATAGATTGTAAAGAGTCCGCCTAAATCATTGTCATTATAATTACCGTAGTCATAAGCAGCTATAAAAGTTTTAATTTCCCCAATTAATGCTCTTGTCATTCCTTTATTAGTTTTGATCCAAAGGCTATCAAAAAANACAATTGTAATTACTAATTGTAAAATTATAATTGGTGTTGCCACAATTAGAAGGCCTCTATAGAATAATCTTTTAGGTAGTATATTTTTTATAAATTTATTCAATCCATAAGACATAGCCAGCTCCTCTCAATGTTTGTAGATATTTTGGATTCTTTGGATCTATTTCAATTTTTTTTCTTAATCTTGTTATTATTACATCTATGGATCTTTCTTTGTCTAAATCTATTAGTTTACCAATAGCCTCTCGAGAAAAAGTTTTTCCAGGTTCATTTATCATTTTTTCTAAAATAATTTTTTCAGTATTATTAATTTTGAATTCTTTATCATTTTGAATAATTAGAAGTTTATTCAAGTCTATTTCTATGTTGTCAAATTTAACTACTCTTTTTTGATTATTTTTTTTTGTTTTATTGAGAATATTATTTATTCTTAAAACAAGTTCTTTTGGCTCAAATGGTTTGGGTAAATAATCATCAGCACCTGACTCAAGGCCCTCAACTCTTTCATTAGCCTCACCTTTTGCAGTAAGTAAAATAATAGGTGTATTAATTTTATTTTTATATTCATTTGTAAATTCCAATCCACTTTTTCCTGGCATCATTATATCTAGTACAATTATATCAAATTTAATTAGTGATGTTTTTTCTATAGCATCTTCAGCACTTTTGGCTGTTGTTACTAAATAATTATTTTCATTTAAATATTTTTTAACAAGAGATCTAATTCCATCATCATCATCAACAACNAAAATATGTGCCATTAAATTATTCATTAACTATTCTCTTTAAAACATTTTCAAAATTAAGCACTTCGTTTGAAGTTGAATTTAAAAAGGCATCATAAATTCTTTTTTTTTGTATAGAAAACACTTCATCAAAAATTTTTTTACCTTTATCATTTAAAAATACATGCTTAATTCTGCTATCTAAATCATCTTTCTTAAAAACGATAGTTTCTATTTTAATCAAATCATTCAAAACTCTATTAAGACTCTGTTTTGTAATTTTTAATTTTTTTAATAGTTCTGATATAGTAATCCCTTCATACATTGAGATTAAGTGTATTACTTTATGGTGAGCTATCCCTATAGAGTATTTGTCTAGTACTTTTTTTGCGTCTGAAAAAGTTTCTCTATAGCTTGTAAAGATATTTGCTATAAGCTGCTTTAACTGCTCATCTTTTAAATATAAAAGTTCTTTCATAATTGGTAAGTTATATTGACATATTATAGATACAAGATTATTTTAGATATAATTTAAATTATTTCATCATGATACCCTACGATAAAAGATCAGGAAAAATTTGGTATAATGGAGAACTTGTGGATTGGGCTAATGCTAATATCCATATCTTGAACCATGGACTTCATTACGCAAGCTGTGTTTTTGAGGGAGAAAGAGTTTATGACGGGAAAATTTTTAAACTAGAAGAACATACCTCAAGACTTTTTTATTCCGCAAAGAGAATGGGTATTACAATGCCATACAGTGAACAAGAGATAAACCAAGCTTGTAATAAAATTATCTCAGTTCAAAATGTAGAAAATGGATANGTAAGGCCAACAGTCTGGCGAGGTAGTGAAATGATGGCAATTTCAGCACAACAAACAAAAATTCATGTTGCAGTAGCAACATGGGAGTGGGGTTCTTACTTTGATCCAAAATTAAAGGTTGAAGGTATCAAGTTGAATATTTCAAATTGGAGAAGACCAGCTCCCAATACGATACCTTGGGATACAAAAGCATCAGGACTTTATATGATTTGCACATTATCAAAACATGAGGCNGAGCAAAAAGGTTATACGGACTCCCTGATGCTAGATCATGAAGGTAATGTAGCAGAAGCAACTGGGGCAAATATTTTTTTTAAAGATAAAAATGGTGAACTCCATACTCCAATACCAGANTCCTTCTTAGATGGAATAACTAGAAGGACCGTTATAGAAATAGCAAAATCAAAAAATATAAAAGTTAATGAAAGAAAAATTAAACCAGAAGAATTAAAAACTTTTGATGGTTGTTTTTTAACAGGTACAGCAGCTGAGGTAACTCCAGTATCTTGTATTGCTGACAATCAATTTAAAGTATGTGAATTAATAATTGATTTGAATGAAAGCTATCAAACTTTAGTAAGAAAAAAGAAAGCAGCTTAGTTTTTATTATCTTCAGATATTGCGTGATCTATTCCTTTTCTTAGATATTCATAGCCAGTATACAAAGTTAAGAAAGCAGAAAGCCAAAGTAAAATTATTCCTATTGTTTGAGCATTATAATCTTGAAAGTTTAAGATTTTATTTCCTGTTTCTCCTGTTAGAAGTAAAGCTATAGCAATCATTTGTAAAAAAGTTTTTAGTTTTGCTAAATTAGAAACGGGAAGCTTAACTTGACCTTTTGCTAAAAATTCTCTTAATCCAGAAATTAATATTTCTCTTGTTAATATAATTATAGCGGCAATTACCTCATAATGTCTAATAGTTCCATCCATTACTAATAAGATAAGCGCTGTTGCAACAATTATTTTATCAGCTATAGGATCTAACAATTCACCTAATTTTGACTCCTCGCCAAGCATCCTTGCCAACATACCATCTAAAAAATCAGTAAAAGACGCAACAACAAATAGAGCAAATGCTGTTAAGTCACCATAAAATCCAGGCAAGTAAAATGCTACAACAAAAAAAGGAACTAAAATTATTCTTCCTATCGTTAATATATTTGGAATTTTTTTAAGCATAATTATTCATGAAAAAAGTTATATATCTTTTTTGCAACTTTTTCTTCAACACCTTGTACTGATTTAATTTCGTCAAAACTAGCAGATTCAACTGCTCTAGCCGAGCCGAAATGGTTTAATAAGGCTCTTTTTCTGATAGATCCAATTCCCTCTATTTGATCTAACATAGATTTTCTAATTCCTTTTGCTCTCTTAGCCCTGTGTGATGTAATGGCAAATCTATGAGCTTCATCACGAAGCCTTTGCATAAAAAATAAAGTGGGATCATTTTTTTCGAATTTGAAAGTCTTACCTTCATAAAAGAAGGTTTCATTGCCGCTATTTCTTTCTTTACCTTTTGCGATAGCAATCATAGGTAAGTCATGTAAGCCAAATTCATTTAGCACTTCTTTTGCAGAAGAATATTGCCCTTTACCACCATCAATTAAAATTAAATCTGGAAATGTTAGATAATTACCTTTCTCTAACATTGCCCTCTTAAATCGCCTTGTAAGAACTTCTTTTAACATTGCAAAATCATCCTGTTCTGCACCTTCAGTTTTAATATCAAATTTTCTATATCTTTTTTTAATAAATCCTTCATCACCAAANGTTACCATTGCACCAACNCTATTTGTACCTTGAATATGACTGTTATCATAAACTTCAATTAAATTAAGATTACTTTTAAGATTGAATTTTTTAGATATGCCTTCAAATAAATTTTTATTATTGTTTGCTTCATATAACTTTCTATTCAAAGATTCTTTTGCATTTTTTTCTGCCATTGCAATTACTTTCGCTTTGGTTCCTTTTTTTGCTATATTGATAGATATATTTTGCTTCTCTTTTTTACTTAAAGTTTCTTCAATTAACTTTTTATCTTTAATATCCACGTTTATTATAACTAATTTTGGAACACTCTTATTTTCATAAAATTGCATTAAAAAAGAAGACATGATTTCTGANATATTCTGATCTGGATCGTGTTTTGGGAAGTAAGCCTGGTTTCCCCAATTTTGTTTTGATCTATAAAAAAATACTTGAACACATGTTTTACCAGACTCCTTATAAGCTGCGATGACATCAGCGTCAGTTAAATTTGCTTCGTTAATTCTTTGTGATGATTGAATAATGTTTAAAGATTTAATTCTATCTCTAAAAATAGAGGCTCTCTCAAAGTCAAGTTCATCACTGGCTTTCTCCATTTGTTTTGATAANTTTTTTTGAATATCTCTAGATTTTCCAGAAACAAATTGAATGGCATGATCAACAGACTTTAAATAGTCATCTTTTTTTACATAGTCTACACATGGACCGGAGCATCTTTTGATTTGATACAATATGCAGGGTCTTTTCCTATTTTTAAATGTTCCATCATCACACACTCTTAATTGAAATATTTTTTGAAGCATTTTTATTGTCCAATTTGCTGTTCCAGCAGATGCAAATGGCCCAAAATAAAAACCATCCTTATCTTTTTTGCCNCTATGTTTTTTAACTTGGGGCCATTGGTCTTTGTTNCTAATAAATATAAATGGAAATGATTTATCATCTTTTAACAATATGTTAAATTTTGGTTTATATTTTTTTATTAAATTTGCCTCAAGTAAAAGTGCNTCACTTTCATTTGCAGTTGTGGTGATTTCTAGTTTAAAAGTTTGAGATAACATCCGTTCAGTTCGAATTATGTGATTTTTTTCTGCNACATAACTCTTAAGTCGATTAGGTAGGTTTTTTGCTTTTCCAACATATAAAATGTCATCTTTGTGGTTTAGCATTCGGTAAACACCAGGACTTTTGGGAATTAATGGAAGTTCTTTTTTTATTACTTCTTTTCCTAATTCAGAGCTTTTCATAACTTCTTTTTTTGGTAATTTGAATACCAACAGATTTACACTCTTTAAGAATTTCTAATTTTTCTATCTGAAGCATAATTTTTCCAATTCTTTTATCTTTAAATAATATATCAAACACATCTTCTGCAAGTGTTTCTAAAAAATTATAGTGTTTGTTTTTAGTTAATTTTTTTATCAATTTTACCACTTGCCCATAATTAACAATAGACTTTATATCTTTATCACTTGTTGGTTTCTTATCCTCATAGTCAATTTCAAGACTAAATTTTACTTTCTGCGGTTTTTCTTTTTCAAAATCNTAATAACCAAGCTTTAAATCTAAGGTTAGTTCTTTTATTAATATTTTTTTTTCGTAATTAAATAGACTCTTATTTTTATCTATTTTTACAATACTCAAATTATTTTTTTTCATTCTTTTCCAATTACATCAGGCGTTTGCCAGTTTAAATTTTGCCCACTATCAATAGCTAAAACTTGTCCTGTAATAGATCTATTTTTTATAAAAAAGTCAACAGCATTGCATATGTCCTTTATCTGCACTTGTTGTTTTAAAGGAGTAGCTAGATATTGCTTTTTAAAGTGCCTATCGCTTTGTCTTTTGTTTTTAATAGTTGGCCCAGGCGCAATACCATTAACTCTAATATTTGGAGCTAAACTCATCGCACTTGTCTTGGTTAGAGTATAAAGACCAGTTTTACTTAATGTATAAGAGGTAAAAAATGGAGTTAGTTTAAAGACCCTTTGGTCAATTATATTTATAATATTATTATTTTTACTTTTTATATTTTTTGCAAATTCTTTAATTAAGTAAGCAGGTGCTTTTAAATTTACATCCAAATGTTTATCCCAACTTTTAGATGTAAAATTTTTAAGACTATCATTTTCAAATATCGAAGCATTATTAATCAAACAATCAAAATATTTCATTTTTNATTTTGCAAACTTAATAATTTTTTTCAAATCTTTTTCTTTTGATAGATCACCTTTTACCAGGTAAACTTTTGATTTATTCTTGATTAATTCTTTTTTTAATTTTTCAGCGTTAGTTCTTGATTTATTGTAGTGAATAACAATTTCTACTCCTGATCCAGAAAGCTTTTTAGCAATTGCAGCACCAATTCTAGTTGCTGCACCAGTAATAATTATTTTATTTGCTTCCATTTTTTTTTCCCTTTTTGTGCCCTTGTACCTGGAAGACCCATTGTTGATCTACCTTTTGGATAAATTTTATTTTTTGAACTATATTTTTTTACTTTAGGATTTAAAGTAATTTCTAATTCAGA
>JGI26273J51734_10000376_pt1 | contig 24014 bp, 20 predicted proteins | sample SaaInlV_125m_DNA_FD_51734 | JGI IMG/M metagenome (IMG submission 51734) | reverse complement strand
TCTCCCTCTTTTTTTTATATTTTCTAAAAGACGATCTGTATTCTGATATAAGTAGATGTATAAATCTGGTTTAGAAATTTCTTTATACATAATGTCAAACATTTTTCTGTACAAAGCATATTCTTCTTTTTGAAGTGTTACTTGTGCAAAAATTAATGATTTAAAAATATAATAGTCAGAAACAATGAAGTTTTTAAATAAATCAAATTGAGCTAAATCATCCGTTAATTGCTGGTACCTATCTGCTAAAAAACTCATTTCTAGCGGAAAAGCAAAACGTTCTTGATCCTCATAAAATTTTGGAAGAAATGGATTATCNGCAAACCTNTCTAAAACTATTTTAGCNTTAAATTCATCACTCATTAAATTAGATAAAGATGTTTTACCAGAACCTATATTGCCCTCAATAGCTACATAATTATACTTTTCTATAAGAGGTATAGGCCTTTGTAGTTTTGATGAAATTTTATGAATTTCAGAGGTGTCTATTGTGTTATTTAAACAAATAGTCAATGTTTTTTTTTCAATAGGATGAAGTGTATTTCCGGCAATTTCAGCTAATGGTACAAGAACAAATTTTCTATCTAGCATCCTTGGATGAGGAATAATAATGTTTTTTGAAAATACTATTTCATCATCAAAAAGTAAAATATCAATATCAATCTTTCTGTTGGTGTATTTATTATTTTGATCTCTTTTTCTACCAAGTTTAGTCTCTATGTTTAATATATTTTTAAGCAGTTCTTCTGGAGGTAAATAGGTTGATACTGTAATACATATATTATAAAAATCATCTCCTTTAAAACCCCACGAATCTGTTTTGTAAACAGATGAAATTTTATGGATGGCACCAATAGATTTTGCTATCTCATAGATAGCTCCTTGAAGATTATTTAACTTTCTTCCTTGATTAGAACCAAGTGACAAATAAGTAAGACGTTGTATTTTCATTCAGAGTTACAAAGAAACTAAATTAAATTAGACGGAATGTCATGAAATAAAAAAATCGCCAAAATATTTTGGCGATTTTTTATTATGAAGTTAAAAAATATTTAATCTTCCTTTTTTTCTTCTCTTGGTTTCCGGTCATCTCTGCGATCATTTCTTCTATTATCACGACCTCGATTATCTCTTCCACCTCTATTGTCTCTTCCACGATTGTTATCTCTAGGAGGTCTTTCTACAAAACCTTCAGGTTTTGGTAAAATAGCTTTTCTAGAAACCTTTTCTTTTCTAGTCCTTGGATCTAAACCAAAATATTTTACATCTAGTACATCTCCCAATTTAACTACATCAGAAACATTATTTGTACGTTCCCAAGCTAATTCACTAACATGAAGTAATACTTCATTACCAGGCGCTTCAGTGTATTCAACAACTGCGCCAAAGTCTAGCATTTTAATAACTTTCACCTCGTACACAGATCCCTTTTCAGGTTTAAACATCATTGATTCTATTCTAGCTATTACAGCTTCAATCCCTTCAGGTTTAGTCCCTAAGATTTCTATAATACCCTCTTCAGTTACAGCATCTTCAGTAATTACAATAGTAGTTTCAGTTTCTTTCTGTAATTCTTGAATGTGTTTACCGCCTGGTCCAATAAATGCACCTATTAAATCGTTAGGAATTCTTCGATTTATCATTTTTGGAGCATGAGCTTTCACTTCTTCATTAGGATTAGCTATAGTGTCTGTTATTTTCTCTAAGATGTGCAAACGTCCGTCGCGTGCTTGTTTTAATGCATTTACTAAAATCTCATAAGGTAATCCTTTGATTTTAATATCCATTTGACATGCAGTAATTCCTTCAGAGGTACCAGTTACTTTAAAGTCCATATCACCTAGATGATCTTCATCACCTAAAATATCAGATAAGACTGCATAACGATCTCCATCAGAGATTAATCCCATTGCAATTCCAGAAACAGGTCTTGTTAATTTAACTCCTGCATCCATTAAAGCCATAGTCCCGGCACAAACAGTTGCCATAGAAGACGAACCGTTAGATTCTAATACTTCAGACACTACTCTTACTGTGTAAGGACAGTCATCAGGAATCATTCCTTTCAATCCACGTTGTGCTAAATTACCATGACCAACTTCTCTTCTTGAAGTTCCTCTTAGAGGTCTAGCTTCACCAGTACAAAATGGTGGGAAGTTATAGTGTAAATAGAAACTTTCTTCACCTTCGTAAGATGGCATGTCTATCTTATTGGCATCTCTTGATGTTCCTAAAGTAACTGTAGCAAGTGCTTGAGTTTCTCCTCTAGTAAATATTGAAGAACCATGAACAGATGGTAAATAATCTATTTCTGACCAGATTGGTCTTATTTCATCTGTTTTACGACCATCTAAACGAATTCCTTCAGCTAGCGTTAGCTCTCTTACAGCTTCCTTTTCAGCTTTTCTGTAATAACCACCTACTAAATGACCGAATTCTGCCATTTCTTCTTCAGTAAAAGAGGCTTTTACCTCATCCTTTACCTCAGAAAATGCAGCACCTCGTTCAGCTTTAGATGTTCCTTTTTTAGCGATTGCATAACATTTGTCGTACGCTAATTCATAAACTCTTTTTTCTAATTCTTCATTATGTTCAGCGGTTTCGTATTCGCGAACTTCTTTCTTACCGAAAGCTTCTGCTAAACGAACTTGAGCTTCAATTTGAGTTTTTATGGATTCGTGAGCAAATTTAATTGCATCTGCCATTTCTTCCTCAGAAATTTCATCCATTTCACCTTCAACCATCATTACTGAATCAGCTGAAGCACCTATCATCATGTCTATATCTGATTCNGCCAATTGCGCTCTGCTAGGGTTAATAACAAATTCTCCATTTACTCTTGCAACACGTGCTTCCGAAATAGGACATTCAAAAGGAAAATCACTCAACTGAATCGCTGCTGAAGCTGCTAAACCTGCTAATGCATCTGGCATAACATCTTCATCATGAGACATTAATTGAATCATTACTTGAACTTCTGAATGATAATCTTTTGGAAATAGTGGACGTAAAACACGATCTACTAAACGCATTGTTAATACTTCTCCGTCACTTGGTCTAGCTTCTCTTTTNAAGAANCCACCNGGNTAACGACCTGCTGCTGCAAATTTTTCTCTGTAATCTACNGTTAATGGTAAAAAATCAACGGGGCTCTGTTTGTAGTTAGATACTACAGTACATAACAACATNGCTTTTCCCATTTGAACAACAACTGAACCGTGAGCTTGTTTAGCTAGTTTACCGGTTTCTAATGAGATGGNTCTTCCATCTCCAAGGTCTATGACCTCTCTAAATACTTTTGGAATCATACTTTAATAATTCTTTCTTAATTAAACTTTTCTTGTTGTGTGTGTTGTTGTGTGTTTGTTTTAATCCAATGGAAGTAAAAATTAAAAGAGGTAGCTTTAAAGCTACCTCTTTTGAATAGGTATTATTTTCTAATTCCTAATTCTTTAATTATTGCACGATATCTTGTGATATCTTTTTTCTTTAGATAGTCTAAAAGACTTCTACGCTTTCCAACCATTTTTACTAAAGAACGCTCTGTATTAAAATCTTTACGATTTTGCTTTAAGTGTCCTGTTAAATGATTAATTCTGTGCGTAAATAACGCAATTTGTCCTTCGGCAGAACCGGTATTAGTTTTACTGTTACCGTGTTTTTCGAAGATTGTTTCTTTTACTTCTTTTGTTAAATACATGCCAATATTATTTAAATGATTTTTATGTACATCAATGATTTTTTCATTGAAGTTGCAAATGTACAATTATTTTATAAGGTAACCTATAAAATAAGTTTAGATGAATTTAGTGCGAGATACGTTGTAATCTATTGAATACTAGTATGAAAATAACAACTATTTTATGCTCTAATAGGTTGATTTTGTATCAGATCTATGTAAAGATTAATTTGTTGTTTTAGATCTTTTCTTTCATAAATACCATCTAAAAAACCGTGCTCTAAAACAAACTCTGAGCGTTGAAAACCTTCTGGTAAATCTTTTCCAGTAGTATCTCTTACTACTCTAGGGCCAGCAAATGCTATCAAAGCATTAGGTTCTGCAATGTTTATATCTCCTAACATAGCAAAAGAGGCGGTTGTTCCTCCCGTGGTTGGATCTGTACACAATGATATGTATGGAATTTTAGCTTCAGCAAGTTGAGCTAATTTTGCAGAGGTTTTGACTAACTGCATTAAAGACAAAGAAGCTTCCATCATTCTTGCTCCACCAGATTTTGAAACCATTAAAAAAGGAAGCTTATTTTGAATTGAATATTCAATTGCTCTAGATATTTTTTCGCCAACAACACTTCCCATAGATCCACCAATGAAAGAAAAGTCCATTACTGCTATAACGATATCTTCTCCTAAAGATTTTCCTACAGCTGTTCGTACGGCATCTTTTAAATTTGTTTTTTCTTGGGCGGCTTTTAACCGATCAGGATATTTTTTTGTGTCTTCAAACTTAAGCGGATCTTTGGCCGTAATTTTAGTGTTTAATTCTTTGAACTTGTTATCGTCAAATAGTAATTCAAAGTATTCTTTACTTCCTATTCTAACATGATATCCATCCTCTGGGCTTACATATAAATTTCGCTTTAACTCTTCAGTATCAATTATTTTACCGCTGGGAGTTTTATACCACAATCCTTTAGGAGTGTCTTTTTTTGCTTCTGTAGGAGTATTAATTCCTTTTTCTTTTCGTTTAAACCAAGCCATATACTAAAAGTTAGTTGTCTGTTATGTAATGATAAATTTAAATAAATTTAATTCAAAAACTAAGTTTACAAATCTAGTGGATTAATATTTAATTTTCTAACAAAAAAGAAAAGTCTAATAGAAAACAAGATTATACTTATTCAATCTTGTTTTCTATTANACNTNTAGTAATTTAAAAATATTNTCTATTTAAAGAGTATTTATATTATTTAAATCTTCAAATGCTTTTTTTAATCGACTCTTAAAAGTAACCTCTCCCTCACGAAGCCATTTTCTTGGGTCATAATGTTTTTTATTAGGTTGATCTGCCCCATCAGGATTTCCAATTTGATTAGCTAAATACGCTGCTTTCCCTTGCATATAATCTCTAATCCCTTCAGTGAATGCAAATTGTAAATCGGTATCTATATTCATTTTTATAACACCATACCCTATAGATTCTCTAATTTCNTCTAATGTAGATCCAGAACCACCATGAAATACAAAATCAATTGTATTATGAGGCAGATTGAATTTTTCAGAAACATATTCTTGTGAATTTTTTAAAATTTTAGGNGTTAATTTCACATTTCCAGGTTTGTAAACACCATGAACATTTCCAAATGCAGCTGCTATTGTAAATTGAGGACTAACTTTCATTAGTTCTTCATAAGCATACGCTACCTCCTCTGGTTGAGTATAAAGTTTTGAGACATCAACATCAGAATTATCAACACCATCTTCTTCTCCACCTGTAATTCCTAATTCTATTTCTAAGGTCATTCCCATTTTAGACATACGCGCTAAATATTTTTTGCATATTTCTATATTTTCTTCAATAGGCTCCTCTGATAAATCAATCATGTGAGAACTATAAAGAGGCTTTCCTGTTGCAGCAAAATGTTCTTCACTTGCATCTAATAAACCGTCAATCCATGGTAATAACTTTTTTGCACAATGGTCTGTATGTAAAATTACAGGAACTCCATATGCTTCTGCTAATAAGTGAATATGCTTTGCACCTGCAACACCACCAGCTATTGCTGATTTTTGATTTTCATTTGATAGTCCTTTACCTGCATTAAATTGAGCACCTCCATTTGAAAACTGAATAATTACAGGAGCGTTTAAATCTCTTGCAGTTTCTAGTACAGCATTTATAGTGTTTGAGCCTACTACATTTACTGCTGGTAAAGCAAATGATTTTTCTTTGGCTAGGTTAAAAATAGCTTGAACTTCTTTACCAGTTGCAACGCCTGGTTTAACATGATGACTCATTTATGTTNAATTTAGTGATTGAAAATTGAGGGTCAAAAGTAATCAAAATATACGTACAAGAGTAAGATTTTGAGGCTGATAACCTTAAAAATCATCGAAATCGTTGTAGGTAAAAGTAATTTTTTTAGAAAGGATAATTTATTCCTATGTTATAAACTGCATTAGAAAAGTTATAATTTCTAAACCACTTGTTATTTTCTAAATAGGGTTCATGCATTTTAAATCCTAAGTCTAGTCTAAAGACTAAAAAACTAAAATCATACCGCAATCCAAATCCAGAACCTACGGCAATATCTTTTATTGATTTAAATCCGTTAAAAGTTGCTTTTTCCTCAGCAAAAATTGAGTTAGTGATGTCCCATATATTACCAGCATCCATAAATAATGCTCCTTTTAAGCTGCCAAATAAATCAAATCTATATTCTGCACTTGTTAAAAACTTTAAACTACCAATATTGTATTCCAAACCAGAATTTCGACTACCAGGTCCTAGATCGTATGTTTGCCAAGCTCTAATGTCATTTGAGCCTCCTGCAAAATAACTTTTGGTAAATGGAATAGCCGAATTGTCATAGGGTATGATAGCTCCAATAAAACTTCTAAAGCCAATTACAGAATTATTATTTACCTCCCAAAACTTTTTGTATTCAATATCTGTTTTAAAATATTGCGCTAACGGAATATTAAAAAGGGTCTTTCTATTATTACTGTCTTTTTTATTAGATAATAACCCCCCAATATTTCCCGAGTTTGCTACTCTAACTTTAAAGAAAGAAAAATTATTATCTCTAAAATCACTTTGATTATTAAAAGTATAGGAATAAGCAATTGTAGGGATTAAGAAATCTGATGTGATTATATTATATCTATCTAAAATATTTAAATTATTTCTATATTGATCAGGATTACTTGTTTGAAATTCATCGTCATTAAAAACAGTTTTCATAAATGAGACGGTTTCACCTTGCCGCTCTAATGTATAATTAGGATCATCGAAAAATATTTTTGCAATAGAATTAAGTTTTATGTATTCAGAGTTATAAATATCAAAATAATTACCAATTCTTAAGTTTCTTACATATTGTGTATTAAAAACATCTAGTTGAATTGTTTTTTTATCATTGTACTGCCACTTATAATCAATTAAAGCAGTAACGGTTTCTCTATCCAAACCAATATTTTGTTGGATACTTGTCCCTAATGTAAACATTGTTCTGGGAGACATTCGTTTAGGGACTAATTTTCCTAAACCAAAAGGTGCTACAAAACGAGGTATTTCTAAAGACATGTCAGCTCCAATTTCCCATGAGTTGAAAAAACTACCTTCTTTATTGGCATCTTGAGATGCATTGAAGAATGAGCTAAGAAAAGATAATTTAAAAATTTCTGCACCTCTAAAAATATTTCTATTAATAAATGAAAACTTACCAGAAACCCCTAAATCTCTAATGTTAGAGTGAGTTAGTTCTGTTTCTAGATCCAAACTAAATTTATCTAAAGGAGTAAGAAAAACATTTACATCAAGTTGCTTGTTATTATCTTTAATTGTTTCATATTGTATGTTTGTAATCTTAAAATTTCTCAATGATTTTAAGTGTTTTCTAGTGAGGTTTCTAGTTGAGTCTGCATAAACTTGATTGGGTCTAATAAAAATTGATTCTGATAATAGCCTAGGATTGTACTTTATTTTTTTATGAGCATGAAAAGTAATTCCTTCATAGTTTATAGAGTCTAGATATGGATTATTCTTTTTATTAAATGAATAGTCTGTATACACATTAATTTTTCTGAGCTTTAGGATATCAAATAATTTTAATTCATAGTCTCCATTTTTCTTTACAACTCTTTTTTTATCAAAAATAACAAGGTCTACATTTGTTTTGTAGCTATTTGTAATAGCTGAATCTATATTGTAGTATCCTAAATCATTTTCTGTGAAGTGATAAATTCCATTATTTCTATAAAGATTTGTTATTCTTGAAGCCTCTTTAATAAAGTTAGCTTCTTTAAATTGATCTCCTTTTTTTAAAAAGGATAACGATTTTTGAGATTGGTATAATGAATCTAAAACTGGTGATTTTATATTTGTTATTATGCTATCTAAAAAAGTTGGTCTTCCTCTATCTATGGTATAGTTTACAGTTGCTTTTTTATTTTTTTTAACTTCAATACTAGATTGTGCTTTTACCCTAAAATACCCATTATTTTTGTGATAGGCTGTTAGATTATTAATTGTTTTAGTAATCTTCTCATCTTTAATAATAACAGGTGCTTGACCATTTTTTAAAAACCAATTATTAAGACCAATCATGCTGTTAGCATAAGAAATACTTTGTTTTTCTGAAAAAACATTTTTAATAAAATTATAAGTTTTAGGTTTTTTAATACCCCATTCGTTTACAGTATTAGGCTTATTCTTATCACCTAAATTATAGAAATATAAGGAAAGTGGGAGGCCTAATGTTTTAATGTTAGGTTTTTGAACTAATAATTCGTTTAGATCTGAATTCGTATTTTTCTTTTCATCTACAACAATAGTATTTTGTTTTAATAATAAGTCGTCCTCCCCAACTCTCTTTATTGAGCTACAACTAGACAAGAACAATGTCAAAAAAAATAAAATAAAGATTTTTTTCATGAAACGTATTCGCAATATAAACTCAAAAATACTACTTTTGATTACTATATTAAGATAAAAAACTTATCTAAAGCTTATACAAGAAGTATCAGTTTTAATGTTTTATGTTTTTTTAGTGAAAAAAAATAATATAATTAATGAGTTTATCTAAAAATCATATCAAACTTATAACAAGTTTATCACAGAAAAAGTATCGACAAAAGCATAAATTGTTTGTTGTTGAGGGTGTTAAAGTTGTTCAAGAGTTTTTAAACTCATCATATGAACTAGATATAGTATTTTCTTCAGATACAGATTTTTCATCTACCAATAAATTTATTGAAGTTACAGATCAAGAATTAAAAAAAATAAGTAGTTTAAAAAACCCAAATAAAGTTCTAGCAATTTTTAAAATACCTAATCAAATTAATCCAATTATGGGCGGTTTAATACTAGCTTTAGACAGTATTAATGATCCTGGTAATTTGGGGACTATTATTCGCTTGTGTGATTGGTTTGGTATAGAACAGCTTGTTTGTTCAAATGAAACTGTAGATTGTTTTAACTCTAAGGTTGTTCAAGCTAGTATGGGTTCACTAACCAGAGTTGCTGTTTCCTACCTTGATTTAAAAAAATATTTACAAAATGCTTCAGTTCCAATCTTTGTTGCAGATATGGATGGTCTTGATGTATATAAAACTAAACTTCCAGATTCTGCTGTGTTAGTTCTAGGTAATGAAGCAAACGGAATTTCTGATGAGATAAAACAACTAGTAACTACTAAAATTACAATCCCTAGGTATGGAGCCTTTCAACAAACGGAGAGTCTAAATGTAGCCACAGCATCAGCTATTTTATTGAGCGAGTTCCGAAGATAAAATTATTCAAAAGAAAAGTTTAAGAAAACTCCTCGTGTAGAAAATATATTAATAGGTGATGTCCACGGGCTATTGCTGTTATTATCGTCAATCAATTCTCTATTCATCGCAAAAACTCCTCTAATTGAAGGAGAAAACTTAAAAAAGGATAAGTATATATCTACACCAACACCAAGTTCGTACATGAAATTACTTGTTTTCATTCTGAACTCTCCACTAAAATTATCATCAGAATTTTCTTGATTACTTGAAAAATTATGATCGTAAGATACACCAGCAAGTACGTATGGTCTTACATTATTCCATCTATCTGAACTAAACTTAAAAACCAAAGGTAGATGCAGGTAGGTAGATCCAATCTCTCGAATACTATCTCTTTCAGTGTTTAGTGTGGGACTATTGTTAAAATAAATAGTTTTTGAATTACTAATTAAACCCGGCTCAAAACGTAAATTAACATTTTTATGAACTCTAAAATCAGCAATTAATCCAACGTTAAACCCTAAAGTGGGTTTTATTTCCACTACAGTATTAGGGAAATTACTCGGTCTGTAATTAACTTTAAAATCATTTTGATTAATACCTAAATAAAAACCATAATGAATTTTTGGATCATCAAAGGTTGGAAGGTTATCAACATTTCTTCTTTTTTGTGAAGATGCAGACAGTACCATTGAAAAGGAAATTATAAAAAAAAAGATTTTTTTCATATTATTTTGATGCAGAATATATGGTAGCTACTCCAAATGTTACAGGTGTATGGGTTGTATTAATAAACCCATTTTTTTTTAAAATATTGTTGAAGGCTTCTCCAAAAGGGAAAAAATTTGCCGATTCACTAAGATATGAATATGCTATTTTGTCTTTTGAAAAAAGTTTACCAATAACAGGTAAAATAAAAGAGGTGTAAAACTTATATCCTTGTTTAAAGGGAAATTTTGTTGGGTTTGATGTTTCAAGAATAACTAGTATTCCCCCAGATTTTAAAACTCGTCTAATTTCTCCTAATCCTTTGTCTAAATTCGCAAAATTTCTAACCCCAAATGAAACTGTGATTGCATCAAATGTATTGTCTGCATATGGAATATCTTCAGAATCACCTACAACCATTTCTATTTTGTCATTTAATTGAGCTTTAGAAATTTTTTCTTTCCCTACTGAAAGCATTCCTTCAGAGATATCAAGTCCAATAATTTTTTCTGGGGCTAGAGTAGACATCATTAATGCTAGATCTCCTGTCCCTGTAGCAATATCTAAAATTTGTTGTGGATTGTTTTTAGAAACAATCTGAACCACTTTCTTCCTCCAGCTAATATCTATTCCAAAAGAAATGACCCTATTTAAATCATCATAGTTTTTTGAAATGTTATTAAACATTGTTGCTACTTGATCTTTTTTACCTAATGCGGAGTCTTTGTATGGTTTTATTATTTTTGACATTTTAAATCTCTAGATAGATTTTCAATTTTAATTATCCATTAATAGCTACCACCTGACTAATTTCATTTGGAAGCATTTCTTGTAACATTGTTTCTATTCCATTTTTCAAAGTAATGGTAGAGGAGGGACATCCACTACAAGCCCCTTGTAATACAACCTTTACAATCTTAGTTTCCTCATTATAAGATTTAAATGCTATATTTCCTCCATCTGATGCTACTGCAGGACGAATATATTCATCTAAAATAGCTACAATTTTTGCTGAAGTTCCCTCAAAGTTGATGATATCATCCTCTTTTTCTTTAGGATTGTTAGTTGTACTATTTGATTTAGGGAGTTCTTTAATAATTATCTTATTCTCTTGAAGATATGAACTAATAAAGCTTCTTATTTCCGAGTATATATCATTCCATTCTACAATATCAAATTTTGTAATGGAAATGTAATTTTCAGATATAAAAACTTCTTTTACAAATGAAAATCCAAAAAGAGCTTTTGCTAAAGGAGAAGATTTACTTGCTTCTTCAATGTTTATGTACTCAACATCTGTATTAGTTAGAGACTTATTTGTCCCAAACTTCATAGTAGATGGGTTAGGAGTTGCCTCTGCATAGACCTCAATAGGTTCTTTTTTTCTTGAGCTACTAGTTTCGGTTACAACAATACCACCAGCAATTAAATAGGCTTCGATTTGTTCTCTAACTTCTTCTTGAACATCACTCCATTCAACTATATCAAATCTTTGAATTGCAATAAAATTTGCAGTAATAAATACTTTTTTTACAAAAGGTAAGTAGAATAATTGTTGGGCTAGAGGAGAGTTTTTCGCATCATCAATATTATTATATTCATAGCTTCCTCCATTGATTAAAATTTGAGTACTTACAAATTTTAAAATATTTTTATTATTGGTTGATTGAATCGTAATTTTTTGTGAACTCATTTTTAAAATATTAGAAAATGAATTGCAAAATTACTGCAAAAAAAATGAATAGATATGTTAAATAAAAATAAATAAGGTTGTAAAAATGAAAGAATTATTCTTGAAAAAAATGATTTTTTATTTAAATATTCGCTGAGAATCCAATTGTAATAATAGTATTGTTTATGTTTAGTTGAGTGGCTTCAACCTCACTGTATTGAGGATAAAAGTCATATTGATCAGTTTTATTACTTTTTCTGTAGGATAAATTTAATTTTACATTTCCGAAGTTATATCCAAGACCTAAGGAATAGCTTTCTAGGTTATCTGAAGAAATTGAATTTATGAATGGGCTTTGTTCGAATACATAGCCACCTCGAACACTAAGATTGTTAATTCTCCATTCTGTACCGAAATGCATTGCATCAGCTCTTTTAAGTTGATTGTCAAAAAATAAATTTTCTTGTGAAAAATCGTCACCAGATAAATATAAACCTTTGTAATTATTGGTTGAATAGTCAAAACTTATCAATCCAACTTTTCCAAAAATAATTGCAGTACTTGCGGTTATTTTACTTGGTGTTCTTAATTTATAAAGTAGTTCTTGAATAGGTAAATTACCACCAAAAGTATTATCATAAATTACATCACTATTACTTACTTCTATTTCAGTATCACCAAAAAAGCCATCGTTATTTATAATGTTGGTATTTTCTATTATTTCTGTAAACCATGTGGGTGATTGATAACTTAGACCAAAACGAAAAGTATTTGTTGGTTTATAAATGAAACCTGCACTTAGAGAAAAACCAACACCATTAGTAAAATTTTCTTGATAAAATCTTGAATTTAATGTGTTGTCGTTTCCATCATTGTTAGTCTCTCTTAAAACTGTTTGCTGGCTAAAACTAATATCATAAAAATTTAAACCAGCTCCAACATGCAATTTTTCTTGGTAAACACCAGAAAAGGCAAAATTTAATTCAGAAATTTCACCATCATAATAGTTAGATAATTCTTGATCTTCTGAAATATCGTAAATTATAGGGTTTTGACTTATATCTAAAGGAAAACTATTAAATGATGAAAAACCACTGTTTCCCTTAGCTATAAATCTATCTTCAAAATCAGCAGAAATTCTATAATTTACTCCCAAAGCTAATTTAGACCATTCATTGTTAAAATTATTCTCAAAAGTTAACACAGCACCTGCATTTGTTACCTTGAAAAAATCTTCTTCTGTTGTTAAAGAGTTATTGTAGTAGGTTGTTAAATAATTGGTATTTCGAGCTTGAAATGTTAAAGACGCATTATTACCGTTAAACACTGATATTCCCGCAGGATTAATTATCATTGAGGTAACATCTCCGCCAACAGCTCCAAAAGCACCACCCATAGCAACAAACCTGGCACTACCATTTCCGTCATTCCTTGAAAACATTAATGATAAATTCTGATAACCTAAAGACTGAGAATTAGACATAGAGCTAAGAGCGGCAAAAGCCACAAAAAAAATTATTTTTCTCATAAAAATTTGATTTTACAGTTTACCCTCCTCTTTTAGATGAGCTACTCTTAGACGAGCTTCCGCTTCTTGAAGAACTGCTTCTACTGGATGAACTACCTCTTCTAATTGAGGAACTTCTCGATGAGTTACTACTTCTAGTTCTTGGAGAGTAATTACTTTTACCCCCTGAGGATCTAGCTTTATAGCTCGGTCTTTTGGTTGAACTGTTAGAGCGAACAGAAGAGTTTTTTCTACCAATATTTCTAGTTTTTTTCTTTCCAGCAGTAAATTCTTTCGCATTGTTGTAAACTTTGATATTACTCTTATCAAGTTTAAGTCTTTTGGCTATTTTATCTACATTGACGTTATTAGCAGTGCTTTTTGATCTTCCATTAGTGAAATTGATCCTTCTATTACTACTATTTATACTTCTAGAGTTAATGTTATTTCTCGTGTTTGAGGTATTATATGAGTAATTTCTTCTACCATAGTTGTAATTTCTAAATCCATTATTCCTGTATCCATTACCATAATAACTTCTCCAGTTAAAAAATCCATAACCAGACATATTATTAAAAAATGGATTGAAAAAAGGCGAATGATAGTATCCATATCCTGGCCAAAAAGAATAATTACCTATACCATATCTCCATCTGAGTCTCCACGCTCTGTTGCTTAAGGGGGAAAAAGTACCATAGTTGAAGTATGGATTGTAAAAATTCAAATAATTATCCCACCCAAAACCAGTACTTCTGAGGTCAAGATTAATTACTATTTGATCGCTATCTGAGTAACCCCAGGCATTGTCTATCATATATCCCTCATTAGTTTCTGAGGAATTATTTGTATTGTCATCAACTGAGCTATATGTTTCAATATCTGTAAAAATATCAGTTCCATTAATTCCATCTAGACGTTCAAGTTCTTTTGTGAAATAATTATTTTCATATTCATCATACTCTTTACTATTCTCAACAATGACTCTTGTTCTTTTAATTTCTTTTGTGTAAATACCATCATTATCAGGAACATTTTGATAGACAGTGCATGACGAAAGAAGAATAAATAATAGAAAAATTGTTAGAGGTAAATCAGCAGATTTGAAGTAGCAGTTTGGTTTCATAATGATTTTTTTTAGTAGTAAAAAAATAAAATAGTAATTAAAAAAGCATATTTTTTTTTATTCACTGTGCTTAAAATGCTTTAGTTTTGCTTTCGTATTTTTACCTTTTAACAAATTTACAATAAATATAATAACAATAATTTAACAACATCCATGCCAAACGCAAAATTATGAGTAAGAAGTTAACTAAAAGAGCGGAAGATTATTCAAAATGGTATAACGAAATTATTGTTAAAGCCGATTTGGCTGAGAATTCAGCTGTAAGAGGATGTATGGTGATCAAACCTTATGGATTTGCTATTTGGGAAAACATGCAGAAAGAACTTGATAGGATGTTTAAGGAAACAGGTCATCAGAATGCCTATTTCCCTTTATTTGTTCCTAAGAGTTTATTTGAAGCAGAGGAAAAAAATGCTGAGGGTTTTGCGAAAGAGTGTGCTGTTGTTACTCATTATAGATTACAAAATGATCCTGAAAAAGAGGGAAAACTACGTGTTGACCCTGAAGCGAAATTAGAGGAAGAGCTAATAGTTAGACCTACCTCAGAGGCAATTATTTGGAATACATATAAAGGATGGATTCAATCTTACAGAGATTTACCATTATTGATTAATCAATGGGCCAATGTTGTTCGTTGGGAAATGAGAACAAGATTGTTTTTGAGAACTGCTGAATTTTTATGGCAAGAGGGACACACAGCTCATGCAACTAAAAATGAGGCACTCATTGAGTCCAAACTAATGCAGGACATATATGCTAAGTTTGCGGAAGAATTTATGGCTATGCCAGTTGTAAAAGGATTTAAGTCGGAAAGTGAGCGCTTTGCAGGAGCAGAAGAAACGTACACCATAGAGGCATTAATGCAAGATGGTAAAGCACTTCAAGCTGGAACATCACATTTTTTAGGTCAAAATTTTGCTAAAGCTTTTGATGTAAAGTATACTTCTAAAGAAGGAAAGCAAGAATATGTTTGGGCTACCTCTTGGGGAGTTTCAACTCGCTTAATAGGTGGTTTAATAATGACACATTCTGATGATCTTGGATTGGTATTACCTCCAAGATTAGCTCCTATTCAGGTTGCTATTATTCCAATCTACAAAGGAGAGGATCAATTAACATTAATCTCAGAGAAAGTAAAAATAATAGTGAAGTCACTCAGAGAAAAGAATATTTCAGTAAAGTTTGATGACAGAGATACCTTTAGACCTGGTGCTAAATTTGCAGAATATGAGTTAAAAGGGGTTCCTGTGAGAATTGCAATTGGCAATAGAGATATGGAAAATAATACTGCAGAGGTGCTAGAAGAGATACTCTGGAAAAACAAACAATCTCTCAAGATCAACTATCAGAATATATTTGTGAGCTTCTTGAAGAAATTCAACAAAATTTATTTAATAGAGCGCTTTCTTTCAGGAATGATCATATTACTGAGGTAAATTCTTTCAAAGAGTTTGAGGAAGTTATTGAGAGTAAAGGTGGTTTTGTGTCTGCTCACTGGGATGGGACCATTGAGACAGAAAATAAGATTAAAGAGCTAACCAAAGCTACTATAAGATGTATACCAAATAAAGGCAAAGAAGAGTTGGGTACTTGTATTTTTACAGGAGAAAAATCATTAAGAAAAGTCCTGTTTGCAAAGGCATATTAAATTTTGTAAAAAAATATTGTACAAATTTAAAAACGTTGTATATTTGCATCCGCAATCGGGATAAAATTTTTTACAAGATTGCAATTGGTCCGTTCGTCTAGGGGTTAGGACGCCAGGTTTTCATCCTGGTAACACGGGTTCGATTCCCGTACGGACTACAAGTTTTATTAAAAAAAACATAATAGAAATGGCAAATCATAAGTCAGCATTAAAAAGAATAAGAAGTAACGAAACTAAGAGGTTACGTAACAAACATCAGCATAAAACTACTCGTAATGCTGTTAGAGACCTCCGTGCATCCTCTGATAAGAAAGAGGCAGAAGGAATGTTGTTAAAGGTAACTTCTATGTTAGATAAGCTAGCTAAAAACAATATTATCCATAAAAACAAAGCAGCTAATTTAAAGTCTAAATTAACAAAACAAGTAGCTACACTTTAACCGTATAGACTACAAAATAATAAAAAGCGCTCTGATACCATCAGAGCGCTTTTTTTTGGCTTATCAAAAGTTATTTACCAATCGTAACTTTTTTGAGCATCTAATTTTATAAAAATAAATAGTAATAAAGTAAAACCCCAAAGAGAGGATCCTCCGTAACTTAGGAATGGTAGTGGTATGCCAACAGTAGGTATGAGACCAATAACCATTCCTATATTTACTATTAAGTGAAAAAATAAAATTGAAGCAACACCATATCCATATATTCTTCCAAATTTATTGGCATGTTTTTCTGCTCTGTAGATTATTCTAAAAAGAAGCGATATGAAAACAAGAATTAAAAGGCTTGATCCAATAAATCCCCATTCTTCCCCAACAACACTAAATATATAATCTGTGTCTTGAGCAGGAACAAAATCTCCTTTGGTTTTGTCGCCCTCTAGAAATCCTTTCCCCCAAAATTTTCCTGAACTAATAGTTTGCATGGATTGATTTGAATTATAACCAATTTGTTTTGTATCGGATGTTTTTCCAAGTATTACCTCAAATCTATCTCTTTGGTGTTTTTTTAAAACATGATTATATGAATAATCTGCAGAAAAAATAAAAAGGAAAGAAATTAAGTACATCCCTAAAATCTTAGTCCAATTAAACTTTAAAAAACGTTTATTTCTATAGATGCTATATAGCATGTATAGGGTTATTAAAATAAAAAGATAACCGATAATTATTTTGACCCCTAATAAAATGGTAAGAACAAATAACAGTATAGAAGTACACCCAAGGATAATATATGCTAATGTTAAGCCCTCTCTATTTAAAACAAAAAAGAACGCTAAATATATAATTGCAGAACCAGGATCATGAAGAGCAATTAAAAATGCGGGTAAAAAAATAATAATAAAAGCTTTGAGTTGATTTTTTATTATGCTTAAGTTATATTTTCTATCACTTAATAATTTTGCTAGTGCTAGTGCAGTAAATACTTTGGCAAATTCTGATGGCTGAATACCGATACTTCCGAATCGATACCATGATCTTGCACCATTAATTTCTGTTCCAAAAAAAAATAAACCAATTAATGAGAGTAATGACAAGACGAAAAAAATACTGGCAAATTGTTGAAAAAATTTAGCATTAATGAAGAGAATCAATATAATAAGTGGAATACTCAATAAAATCCATAGAAGTTGTTTGCTATATTTTGTGGAAAAATCAAAAATTTGGATACTTTCCTCTGAATAGGTAGCAGCAAAAATATTTATCCAGCCAAAGCCGACTAGTATTATGAAAAAGAATACTAGGAGCCAATCTATACCAAAAAAAATATTATTTTGTTCCTGCCTCAACTTTATTGGGTTCTTTAATTTGACTTTGATAAATTGAACTTAAATCCTTGGCTAACATTCGATCTTCAATCCATTTTCTTTTTACTTGTCCTGTTAAATACTTTTCAATTAAAAGACTTGTTATTGGTGCTGCCACAGTAGAACCAAATCCTCCATTTTCAATAAATACAGCAACTGCAATTTTAGGATTGTTTTTTGGTGCAAATGCAACTAAAATTGAATGATCTGGTAATTTAATTTTTTTTCCGTTAACCTTCATGAAATTTTCTGATGTCCCAGTCTTACCAACAATATCAATACCCTTAATATTGACCCAGCTAGCTGTTCCAGTTTTAAACACTTCATGCATCCCTTCAATTATTGGTTCAAAATGTTCCTTATCAATAGAGGTTTGTTTTGGGTGCATATATACGGAATCACTTATTTTTTTATTATCAATATTTTTTACTACATGAGGAGTAAAGAAAAACCCTCTATTAGCAATTGCTGCAGTAACATTTGCTAGTTGTATGGGAGTTGTTAGTACTTCTCCTTGCCCTATTGCATTTGAAATATTTGTTGATGCATTCCATTTATATTTATACATTCTGCTATAATATTCTCCATTTGGAATTAATCCTTTATCGCCTTCAGGTAGATCATATCCTAAATAATTGCCTAAACCAAAGCTTCTAACATGAGAGCTCCAATTATTCATGCCTTCATTTGGGTTGTTGTTTTTTTCAATAATTCTTTTGTAGGTGTTTGCAAAATAACTGTTACATGATTTTGAAATTGCTGAATGTAATTCAATAGATTTTCCAAAAATATCACAATGACATTTCATAAACTCCTTCTTTCGGTTTCCGTAACGATAACCTCCATTACAATAAAAACGGCTATTTTCATTTATAACTCCTTCTTGGAGACCAATTAAAGCATTAATTAGTTTGAAAGGAGAACCTGGAGCATAAGTTCCTTTTAAGCCTCTGTCGTACATTGGTTTATTAATTGTGTCACCAAGTAGTTTTACAGAATTAGGAGATCGTAAACGTCCTACCATCATATTAGGATCATAGCTTGGCGCTGTTATTAGTGCAAGAATCTCACCGCTAGAGGGTTCAAGTGCTATGATGCCACCCCTTTTCCCTTTCATTAATGACTCTCCATATTGCTGAAGATTACTATCTATAGTTAGTGTAATATCTTTTCCGTTTACAGACAAAGAATCGTACATGCCATTTTTAAAAGTCCCCATTATTTTATTCAGCCGATCTCTTCTAAAATATTTTTTCCCTTTTTTCCCTCTGAGTTCCTTTTCATATTGTGCTTCAACTCCAGCTTTTCCAATTAACTCTCCTTGCTCATAGTAATCATCATTCTTTGCAACTATTTCGTTTACTTCATTGATGTAACCTAAAATATTTGCTGCAGATTTTATAGGGTAATTTCGTATGATTCTTTTTTGGATATTAAATCCTTGAAATTTGTGTAATTTTTCTTGAAGAAAAGCAAAATCTTCCTTAGCAAGTTGTTTAAGGAAAACAGACTCTAGCCAAGGTGCATAATTGACAGCTTTATTAAATCGTTTTAAAAAATCTTCTTTGGTTATTTTTAATAGTGAGCATAGCTCTATAGTGTCTAAGGGAATCACCTCATTTGGAACAATAGTTACATCATATGATAGTTGATTAGCTACTAATAATTCTCCATTTCTATCGTAAATGTAGCCTCTCTCTGGAAAATCAAACATAACTTTTACAGCAGAATTTTTCACAGGGTTATANTTGCGACTTTTTACTATTTGTAATTGAAATAGCCTCCCAATAAATAGGANCCCCATTACAGAAATTAAAAAATATAGCAAAAANCTCCTTTTCATNGNTAATTAAGTTGTTTTTCTCTTAGTATGTATGACCCAGCAAAATAAAGNGTTAAAGTAAAAACACTTGAATATAAGGTGTTTAATAAAACTGTTCCCATATTTTGAAAACTAAAATTATCTAGTGAAAACAATATAAAATGGTGAATAATAGTTAGGGTTACTACATAATTAAATACTTGTCCAAATGTTTCTGTATGAAGATCAAATAGTAAGTAATCAATATTGTTTTTTTTAAAAAATAGTTTAATAAAATATAAACGAAGAAATGCTATAATTAATAGAGATGAAGCATGTATTCCGCCAGTATCAGAGAAAAAATCTAATGTTAATCCGTATAAAAAAGCACAAAATAAAATTATGAATCTGTTTTTATTTAAGGGAAATAAAAAAATAAATGTGATGTATACATATGGATTAATATTACCTGAAAAATTAATNTTATTAAACACCAATATTTGGAGAAATAGAATCAAAACAGTCCAAATAAATACTCGTATTTTATTCATTGCGGTTGTTTTCAAGATTCATTATTTCATGCTTGTCAAAATCTTTTATTACATAAATATTTTTCAGATTACTCATGTCGTTAAAAAGTTGAATATTTACAATCCTTTTTATTGAAGACCCTTCTTCAGTATCAATTACTTTTCCAATCGGTATACCTGCAGGAAAAATCGTTGACATACCGCCAGTTACAATTGTATCCCCGCTTTTAATGATTGCTTGTCTAGGAATATCTAATAGTTGTAAAATATTATAATCAATACCGTTCCACATTAAACTACCAAAGTATGAGCTGTTTTTTAGTCGGGCATTAATTTTACTATTTCTGTTTAGAATAGATTGAACTCGAGAGTAATTATTAGATACATGCTCTGTAATACCTATGATTCCCCTTGAATTAATCACAGCCATTTCATTTGATATACTATCATTTCTCCCTAAATTAATAGTTAGAAAGTTATAATTTCCGCCAAATTGATTTTTTTCTATTTTACCCTCAATAAAATAAAATCTTTGTTTAAAACTTGTGGTATNATCAACCTTTTTTGACTTAATCTCGGCTATCAATTGCGAAAATTTCTCAACTTTATTTTTTAATACTAGATTTTCGTTTATAAGTAAAAGGTTTTCTTTGTTAAGATGTAAATAATCAGTAATAGAATTTATTTTATTATAAAATCCGCCTGTGAATGAATTGGCAGAGTTTACAAATTTACTTTTATGAAAACTACGATTATTAATTACTAAATTAATTGCTATAAATTCTAAAAGCAAAAAAAATAAAAAATACCGATACTTCTGAATAAAATAGATGAGTTGTTGCATAAGAAGTAAAGATGTCTGTGATTATTTCATTAAGACACTTTTGTATTTATCTAATTCTTTCAGGGCTATTCCAGTACCTCTTACAACAGCTCTAAGCGGGTCTTCAGCAATGTAAACAGGTAAGTCTGTTTTTCTTGAAAGACGTTTGTCTAAACCTCTCAACATAGAACCTCCTCCGGCAAGGTAAATTCCTGTATTATAAATGTCAGCAGCTAATTCTGGAGGGGTTTTAGAGAGTGTTTCCATAACAGCATCTTCAATTCTTAAAATTGATTTATCTAATGCTTTGGCTATTTCTCTAAAAGAAACTTGTACTTGTTTTGGCTTTCCACTAAGCAAATCTCTACCTTGAACTAACATGTCTTCTGGTGGATTGTCTAAATCTTCTGTAGCTGCACCAATATTTATTTTTACTTTTTCAGCTGTGGTATCTCCAACATAGAGGTTATGTTGAGTCCTCATATAATACATAATATCATTAGTAAATAAATCTCCTGCCACCTTTACAGACTGATCACAAACGATACCAGCCAGAGCTATTACTGCAATTTCAGTTGTTCCACCACCTATATCAATAATCATATTTCCTTTAGGCTCCATGATATCGATACCAACCCCAATTGCCGCAGCCATTGGTTCATATATTAAATATATTTCTTTGGCGTTCATATGCCTAGCAGAATCTTGTACCGCTCTTTTTTCAACTTCTGTTATCCCAGAAGGAATACAAATTACCATTCTTAGTGCTGGTGGGAAAAGCTTCTTTTTTATAGCAGGAATTTTTTTTACAAATTCCTTAATCATTTCCTCAGATGCTTGAAAGTCTGCAATTACACCNTCCTTTAATGGGCGAATTGTTTTAATATTTTCATGCGTTTTACCCTGCATTAAGTTAGCCTCTTTACCAGTGGCAATAATTCTACCAGTAACTCTATTTCTTGCAACAATAGATGGGCTATCTATCACAACCTTACCATTATGAATAATAAGTGTATTTGCCGTTCCTAAATCAATGGCAATNTCTTCAGTCATGAAATCAAAAAAGCCCATAAAAATGATTAATTTTCTAAATGTGTGTGATTACTTACAAATCTAATAAAAATAAGCTAGTAATTACGTTGATTTTTAATGTTTAAAATGTCTAGTACCAGTCATTACCATGGAAACATTATTTTTATTGCAATAATCAATGGTTAATTGGTCTTTAATCGATCCGCCTGGCTGAATTACATTTGTAATTCCTGCTTTATCAGCAATTTCCACGCAGTCAGGAAAAGGGAAAAAGGCATCACTAGCCATTGCCGCTCCTTTAAGGTTAAAATTAAAATTTTTAGCTTTTTCTATTGCTTGCTTTAAAGCATCAACTCTACTAGTTTGTCCAGTTCCGCTAGCCAATAATTGCTTGTTTTTAACTAACACAATAGTGTTTGATTTGGTGTGCTTACATATCTTTGAGGCAAATAATAGATCTTCTAATTCTTTATCTGTTGGTTTGTTGTTAGTTGCATAAGATAAGTCTCCTAAAGCATCAGTTTTATCATCTTTGTCTTGAATTAATAATCCATTTAATGAGGTTCTAACAATTTGTTTGGGTAATTCAAAACTTTTTTGAATCAGAATCACCCTATTCTTTTTGCCTTTTAAAATTGTAAGAGCGTCTTGATCATAAGAGGGTGCTATTACTACTTCGCAAAAAAGTTGATGAATTTCATTGGCGGTAGCCAGATCAATTTTAGTATTCGAAATCAAGACACCTCCAAAAGCGGAAACTGGATCACCAGCTAATGCATCAACATAAGCCTTGCAAATTGTTTCTCTTTGAGCAAAACCACAAGCATTATTATGCTTTAAAATAGCAAATGTTGGATCCTCGGATATAAATTCATTCATCAAGTTTACAGCAGCGTCTACATCCAGAAGATTATTGTAGCTTAACTCTTTACCATGAAGTTTATCAAACATAGCCTCTAAATCTCCAAAGAAATATCCCTTTTGGTGTGGGTTTTCTCCATAACGTAGTGTTTTTGAATTTACTTCACTTGCTTTATACACAACTTCATCTTTATTAAAATAATTAAAAATAGCAGTGTCATAGTGAGATGAAATATTAAAAGATTTTGCAGCAAACTTTTTCCTTTCCTCTAGATTTGAAGAGCCATTATTTAATTTGTAGAGTTCTAAAAACTCTTCATATTGATCCATGGATGATATGGTAAAAGTATCTTTAAAATTTTTTGCAGAGGCTCTAATAAGAGAAATACCACCAATATCAATTTTTTCAACAATTTCTTGTTCTGTTGCGCCAGAGACCACAGTTTTTTCAAAAGGATATAAGTCAACAATTACAAGATCAATCTGTGGAATTTCATATGCTTTCATTTCTGAAATATCTCCTTGATGATCTTGTCTATTCAATATCCCTCCAAAAACTTTTGGGTGTAATGTTTTTACTCTACCGCCTAAAATTGAGGGATAAGAGGTAACATCTTCTACCGGAGTAACAGGAATTCCTAATTCTTTGATAAATTTTTCTGTACCTCCTGTTGAGTATATGGTAACATTTTTTTTGTGTAACTCTTCAACTATTGGCTTTAGTCCATTTTTGTGAAATACGGAAATTAATGCAGATTGGATAATTTTTAGATTGCTCATTTTGTGTGCTTAGTTAAGCACACAAATCTACTAAATGTGAGTTGCTAAAACAACAGAAACTAATTTGAAATAAAGAAACTTATACTATAATTGTGAATAAAATTTTTTTTAAAAGTTTCTTCAAGATTGTTATAGTCTTTTTTTTAATTTTTGTGTAGTTCACCAACTTTAGCACAAACAAACTCTAATAATAGTTCGTCATTTTCTGAGAATGGGTTAGAATCATGAGAATCAATGTCTATTTGACCAATATTTTCACCACCTGCAAAA
>JGI26273J51734_10000354_pt1 | contig 24411 bp, 23 predicted proteins | sample SaaInlV_125m_DNA_FD_51734 | JGI IMG/M metagenome (IMG submission 51734) | reverse complement strand
ATTATGGATCAAGATGGTTTTAATAATAAATTTTTAACTCTAGGGAATGAGTTAGTTTTAACACCAAGATTTAGCCCAACTAATCAAATGGTTACATATCTTTCATATTTTAGAAACTTACCAAGAGTTTACTTACTAGATATTGAAACGGGAATGCAAGAGGTAGTTGGAGATTTCCCAGGAATGACATTTGCACCAAGATTTTCTCCAGATGGAAAAAAAATTATAATGAGTTTTGCTCAAGATGGAAATTCAGATATTTATACAATGGATTTAGAGAATAGAATTGTTGAAAGAATTACAAATCATCCTTCAATTGATACCTCCCCTTCTTATTCTCCAGATGGAAAATACATTACTTTTAATTCTGATAGAAGCGGTTACCAACAAATTTATATAATGGAAAGCAATGGAAAAAATGTTAAAAGAATATCTTTTGGCAACGGACTTTACGGTACGCCAGTATGGTCTCCAAGAGGGAGATTTAATTGCATTTACAAAGCTGCATAAAGGAAAATTTTATATTGGAGTAATGAGAACAGATGGAAGTGGTGAAAGATTATTAACTGAAAATTTTTATCAAGAGGCACCATCATGGTCCCCAAATGGAAGAGTATTAATATTTTATAGAGAAACAAAAACAAACGCAAAAGGAGAGGGATTTTCTGCTAAATTGTGGTCTATAGATTTGACAGGTTATAACGAAAGATTGATTGAAACAGAAACAGATGCTTCAGACCCATCTTGGTCATCTTTATTAACGAATTAGCTGTAATTAAGCTTGATTTTTAACTTGAAAGGTCTAATTAAATATGAAAAAAATAACGAATTACAATAAATGGACTAAGGAGCAATAATGAACTTAAGCAAGATTTTAAAAAATACATTTTTGATTTTAATAGCAAGTTTAGTGCTATCAGCATGTGCAACTAAAAAAACAACAGGTCAACTTCAAGGTGATGTTTATACGGGAACAGATTCAGTAGAATATTTAGCCTCAGGTGTTCCTGACAGAGTTTTCTTTGCAACAAATGAAACAGTACTTACAACAGCTTCAAGAGATACTTTAAGAAAACAAGCTGCATGGTTAAGAAAAAACTCAGATATTAATGTTGTATTAGAAGGTCACGCAGATGAAAGAGGTACAAGAGAGTATAACTTAGCATTAGGNGAAAGAAGAGCNAATTCAGCAAAAGATTATTTAATGACTTATGGAATTTCTTCTGACAGAATTTCAGTATTAAGTTATGGTAAAGAAAGACCTGTAGACTCAGGATCTAANCCATTAGCTTGGTCAAAAAACAGAAGATCGGTTACTGTTAAAGCTAATTAAGTTAGTTANNTAAATTAATTTATAAAAGACCCTATCACTATTTAATTAGTGAANAGGGTCTTTTTTTTGCCATCATTATAATTACAAATTAGACTTTATGNTAAGTTATAAAAAAATATTTCACATCAAGGCCCTAGCTTTATTTATTTTATTTTCAAATATTACATTGGCTGATAATCATAATTTAAATGANGTATTAGAACTAATTCAAAAAGATTTAAAAACACTTGAGAAGGCAGTTTATTCAGGANCAATCAATACAAGCAGNTTAAGTAATCAAGAAAATTTTGATCAAANTTCGGAAGATGTTCTAACAAGACATTTACTAAAACTATCAGATATTGAAAATCAGTTTCANGAATTAACNAACAAATTTGAAGAAATTAATTTTAAGCTTGATAAATTATCAAATAGACTTTCTAAAGTTCAAGCTGATAATCAAGTAAGATTTCAAGAANTTGAAAATGCATTATCATCAGGAGAAGTAAATCAAAAATTAACATCTAGACCAAAAGAAACAGTGGAAAAAGTTTTACCAGGCTCTTCACAGCCACAAGATTTGGGCTCAATTTCTTATAAAGATAATGAAGACNAAAANACNACACAACAAATTCAATCTATTGAAACAACCTCTTCNATAGTAACAGAAACTTTTCAGGCAGAACAAACAATACTGCCAGATGATATACCTGAAAAACAATATGAGTTTGCAACAAGTTTTTTAAAAGTGGGAGATTATAATACCGCTGAGCGAGCTTTTAGAGAGTTTGTATTAGCTAATCCAGAAAATGCTTTAGCAGGTAATGCACAATATTGGTATGCTGAAACGTTTAGAATTAGGCAGCTTTATACAGATGCTGCCTCAGCTTATTTGGAAGGTTATCAAAAATATCCAAAAGGTGAGAAGGCTCCTATAAATTTATTAAAACTTGGTGTATCAATGGTACAGATAGGTGAAAAAGAACAAGGATGTAAGATGATTGAAGGTGTTGCAAAGCAATATCCTAAAGCCAATCAATCAGTATTACAAAAAGCTAAGTATGAATCTAAAAAATTTGAGTGTGAAAAACAAAACACGTAGTCAGATTCTTGAATACTTAAATAAAAAAAAAATTTCTAGAATATATAAAAAGTTTGCAGCATCTTTGAAGGTTGAAGAAAACCTAGCCGTGGCTGTATCAGGAGGCCCAGATAGTCTAGCTTTAGCATATTTAGCAAAATGTTATGCTATTAAAAAAAATATAAAAATATATTACTTTATTGTTGATCATAGACTTCGAAGTGAGTCATCTTTAGAGGCCAAAAATATAAAAAATTTTTTAAAGAACATTGATATAAATTGTGAGATTTTAAAATGGAATGGAAAAAAACCAACTAAAAATATTCAAGCTATAGCAAGGAATAAAAGATATTCATTATTAATTAATCAGTGTAAAAAAAAAGATATAAAACACTTATTGTTAGGACATCACTTAAATGATGTTTTAGAAAANTTTTTAATCAGAATAGTTAGAGGAAGTGGATTAAATGGATTAATTTCATTCAATAAAATTAGTAAATACAGAGATCAAAATATTAATATTTTAAGACCACTTCTTGATATAGAAAAAAAAGATTTAATTTATATCACAAAAATTATTTTTAATTTTTATGTTAATGACCCATCTAATAAAGATGAAAAATATAAAAGAACAAGAATTCGAAACTTATTACACTCTTTAGAAAAAGAAGGTTTGGATATTAAAAAGCTTGAACTAACCATTAATAATCTTAGAGACTCAGATAGATCAATTAAATTTTATGTGGATAGAAATTTAAATAAGAATTCAAAGTTATTGAATAAAGGTAAAACTTACATTTTAAATAAATTTTTTTTTGATCAGTCACATGAGGTAATTTTTAGATCTTTAACAAAAATTATTCAAATTATTGGAAGAAAATATTATCCTGTTAGGGGAAAAAGCATTGATGAAGTAATTAATGCCATTAAACAAAAATCTTTTACCAAGTTAACATTGGGTGGCTGTATTATTGAAAGGATTAACGAAACTATATTAATATCCAGAGAAAGTGTGCATAAAGTCTGAATTATGTAACAATTTGACACTTGTTTAATTAGCAATAATTATTATCTTAAGGTTATGAACATGAAAAATTTAGCAATGTGGGCTGTAATTGTTTTTCTAACAATTGGACTTTACAATATGTTTAAAAACCCACAGGCTAGCATGGGTGCAAATAATGCAATTATATTTTCAGAATTTTTAACTGAGGTAGAAAATGGTGGAGTTGTAAAAGTTGAAATACAGGGCAACAATATAAAAGGTGTTTTTTCTAATGGAGACTCTTTTTCAACATATTCACCTAATGATCCTAATTTAATTGAAAAACTGTCTAGTAAAGGAGTAAGTATTTCTGCAGCTCCAATAGAAGATAAAATGCCATCGCTTTTTGGTATTTTATTATCCTGGTTTCCAATGTTGTTATTAATAGCTGTTTGGATTTTTTTTATGAGACAAATGCAAGGTGGAAAAGGTGGCGCAATGGGCTTTGGTAAGTCTAAAGCTAAAATGATGAATGAGTTAAAAGGAAAAGTAACTTTTAACGATGTTGCTGGAGTTGAAGAAGCAAAAGAAGAAGTTGTAGAAGTTGTAGAATTTTTAAAAGATCCAAAAAAATTTAGTAAGTTAGGAGGTAAAATCCCTAGGGGGTGTTTGTTGGTTGGTCCTCCAGGTACAGGAAAAACATTACTTGCAAGAGCTATAGCAGGAGAAGCTGGGGTTCCTTTCTTTACTATTTCAGGTTCAGATTTTGTAGAGATGTTTGTTGGTGTTGGTGCCTCACGAGTTAGGGACATGTTTGAACAAGGTAAGAAGCATTCCCCATGTATAATTTTTATTGATGAAATAGATGCTGTAGGAAGAAGTAGAGGAGCTGGTCTAGGTGGTGGAAATGACGAGAGAGAGCAAACATTAAACCAATTATTAGTTGAAATGGATGGATTTGACACAAACGAGGGTGTCATAATTATTGCGGCTACTAACAGACCAGATGTTTTAGATCCAGCCTTATTAAGACCAGGAAGATTTGATAGACAGGTAGTTGTTTCAAATCCTGATATTATTGGTAGAGAAAAAATTTTAAAAGTGCATGTTAAAAAAATAAAGATGGCTCCAGATGTTAACTTAAGAACTATTGCAAGAGGAACACCAGGATTTTCAGGGGCTGATCTTGCAAATTTAGTTAATGAGTCAGCTTTATTAGCAGCAAGAAAAAATAAAAGAATAGTAACTCTAGATGAGTTTGAAGAAGCCAAAGATAAAGTAATGATGGGTGCCGAAAGAAGATCAATGGTTATGACAGAGGACGAAAAAAAATTAACAGCCTATCATGAAGGTGGGCATGCACTTGTGTCTTTTAATATGGAAGGCTATGATCCAATACATAAAGCAACAATCATACCAAGAGGGAGAGCCTTAGGAATGGTAATGAATTTACCTGAACGAGACAAGCATGGGTATTCAATTAAGTTTTTAAAAGCTAGAATGGCTGTTTGTTTTGGTGGAAGAGTGGCTGAAGAAGTAATTTTTGGAAAAGACAATATTTCAACAGGAGCTGGCGGTGGAGCTGGATCAGACATAAACCAAGCCACACAATTAGCTAGAGCGATGGTAACAAAATATGGAATGACAGAAGAATTAGGACCCGTAGAATATGGTGAAAATGAAGAAGAGGTCTTTTTAGGCAGATCAGTAGCTAGAACACAAAGTGTGTCAGAAGCTGTTGCTCAAAAAATAGATAAAGAAATAAGAAAACTAGTTGATGAAGGGTACAATAAAGCAAAAGAAATATTAACAACTAAGGTTGATGATCTTCATAAAATTGCAAAAGCACTTTTAGTTTATGAAACATTAACTGGTGAAGAGATAGACAACCTAATAAATAAAAATATATACCCAAGCAACAAAGAAGATTTAAAAGTGGAAGATGATGATAAAGACTCTGCTTTAAGCTCAATGGGTCTTAAGCCAAAAATAGTTCATTAAAAATTAATGAAAAAATATTACACAAGAGCGTGTAATTTTACTCATGGAAAAAAATCAATTAATCTTGTAAATAAAAAAATTAATTTACCATTAAGAGGAAATAATAAAATTTCCTTTAATGAAATTGAGATAATTTCTAGAAATTCAAAAAAAACAATTCAGATAAAAGATGTTAAGAATTTACCAAAATTTTTAAGAAATAAAGTTACAAAAGATCTTTCCATCATTACTAAAAAGAATAAAAATTTTGCCAATCTTAATTTAAATGATATTCCAAATTTAATGGGTGTGTTAAATTTAACACCAGATAGTTTTTCTGATGGAGGAAGATTTAATAAAAAAAATAGAGGTGTGGCTCATGCNATGANNTTATTTAAATTTGGATCAAATATTATTGATGTGGGCGGTGAGTCAACAAGACCAGGGTCNCAAACTGTAAGCAATGCAAGAGAATGGAAAAGAATTGAAAATACTATNAAGAAGATAAGTAAAAAATTGCCAATATCATTAGATACCAGAAAATCAGAAATAATGAAGAAAGGAAATTAAACTTGGAGTTAAAATTATAAATGATATTTCAGGGCTAGAATATGATCAAAAAACAATTGAGATCTTAAGAGATTATAAAACACCATTTGTTATTCATCATTGTCAAGGGACACCAGAAACAATGCAAATTAAACCAGTCTATAAAAATGCACTATTAGATATCTATGATTTTTTTGAAAAAAAAATAAAACTGTTAAGAACGAAGGGTATAAAACATAATAATATTATAATTGATCCAGGTATAGGTTTTGGAAAAAAATTGAAACATAATATGAATTTAATAAGGGATATTTCTATTTTTCATACACTTGGTTTTCCTATATTAGTGGGTGTGTCAAAAAAAAGATTTATCAAAGAAATTGCAGGCATAAATGATACAGAAAATAGAACTGGGGGAACAGTTGCTTCGTCTCTTTATTTAGCCTCACAAGGGGTGCAAATTTTGAGAATACATGACGTAAAGGAATTAATGCAAAGTATAAAAGTATTTAAAAACATAATCCAAAACTAATGACAAAAAAATATTTTGGCACAGATGGCATCAGAGGATTAGTTAATAGCAAGAATATTAATGGTGATATGTTTTTCAAGTTTGGATTAGCATCAGGAACATATTTTAAAATTCAAAAAAAAACAAAACAATTAGCTATTATTGCAAAAGATACTAGGTTGTCAGGTTATACACTTGAGCCTGCTTTAGTATCGGGGTTAACTTCAGCAGGCATGCATGTTTATACTTTGGGTCCCTTACCAACGAATGGTCTTGCAATGCTAACAAGAAAAATGAAGGCTAATATGGGCATTATGATAACAGCTTCACATAATCCTTATTCCGACAATGGTCTAAAATTATTTGGACCAGATGGTCTAAAATTATCTGACAAAATTGAAAAAAAAATAGAAAAATTAATTGATAAAAAAATTGATAACAATTTAAGTCGACCACAAAAATTAGGGAGAGTTAAAAGACTGGAAACAGCAAATGATGAATATATTAAAATTTTAAAAAAAAATTTTCCAAAGGATTTTAACCTTATAGGTTTAAGAATAGTAATAGATTGTGCAAATGGAGCTGGCTATAAAGCAGGTCCAGAATTATTAAAATCCCTTGGAGCAAAAGTGTTTACAATTGGCGCAAAACCAAATGGATTAAATATTAATAAAAATTGTGGTTCAACACATCCAAGTAAAATTAAAAATGCAGTAAAAAAATATAAAGCACACCTTGGTATTTCTTTAGATGGCGATGCGGATAGAATTATTTTGTGTGATGAAAAAAGTAATATCATTGATGGAGATCAAATAATTGCAGCAATAGCTCTAAGGTGGAAACAAAAAAAAATGCTAAAAGGAGGTGTGATAGGCACTCTAATGTCTAATTATGGTTTAGAAAAATTTTTTAAAGGAAAGAATATAAAATTTATAAGAGCAAATGTTGGGGACAGATATGTAAAAGAAAAAATGCAAAAATATAATTTTAATCTTGGAGGTGAACAATCAGGTCATATTATTTTAGGAAAATTTGCAACTACAGGAGATGGTTTGTTGGTTGCTTTAGAAGTATTATTTTCTCTAAGAAAAGGGAAAAGGGCTAGTAATTTTTTTAATACTTTTATTAAAACTCCACAAATCCTAGAAAATATTGAAGTAAAAGATAAAAATATAATAAATAATATCGATGTAAGAAGTTCTATTAAAAAAGCAGAAAAATTAATAAAAAATCAGGGAAGAATCCTAGTTAGAAAGTCAGGAACAGAATCTAAAATAAGGATTATGGGAGAAAGTATAAATAAAAAACTTTTACTGAATTGTTTAGAAATTATTAGGAAAAAAATAAAATAAATTGAAACCTAAAGCAAAAATATTGATAATTGCTGGATCGGACTCTTCTGGTGGAGCTGGCATTCAAGCTGATATTAAAACAGTCACTGCTCTAGGATCCTATGCCATGACAGCAATCACAGCAGTTACAGTTCAAAATACCACAGGTGTAAAATCAATAATCCCAATAAATCCAAAAGAAATATCTAAACAAATAGAATTTACTTCAAAAGATATTAGGCCTGATGCAATCAAGATTGGCATGTTGCACTCTTCTAAAGTTATCAAGTCTGTTATTAAATCTTTAGACATAATAAAAGTTAATAAAATTATTTTAGATCCAGTTATGGTAGCCAAAGGAGGTGCAAAGCTAATTGATAATGAAGCAATAAAATTACTAAAAAATAAATTGATTAAAATGGTTAGTTTAATAACTCCAAATATTCCTGAAGCAGAAATCTTAACTAATACAAAGATTAAAAGTAAAGAAGATATGATTTATGCAGCAAGCANNCTGTTAAACCTTGGTGCTAAAAATGTATTTATTAAAGGGGGGCATCTAAATTCTAAAATAGTCCAAGATATTTTTGTTAATAAAAAAGAGATTATNATTTTTAAAAACAATCGAATTACAACTAATAATACACATGGAACTGGTTGCACTTTATCTTCAGCTATTACTTCATTTTTTGGATGTGGAAAAACACTAAAGAAATCTTGTGAGCTTGCAACTAAGTATGTAAATAATTCAATTAATTCTAAGATTAACTTTGGTAAAGGCCATGGACCGATTAACCATTTAAGCTCGATAACAATAGAAAAAGAATTTAGATAATGAGAAACGTTGTAGTTGTTGGATCACAGTGGGGAGATGAAGGTAAAGGAAAAATCGTTGATTGGCTGTCAGACCAAGCAGATGTTGTAATTAGATTCCAAGGCGGACATAATGCGGGGCANACTTTAGTTATNGATGGAGTCACGTATAAGTTAAGGTTGTTACCTTCTGGAATTGTAAGAAAAAATAAAATTTCAATTATTGGCAATGGAGTTGTTGTTGATCCCTGGGCATTATTGGAAGAAATTAAAGAAATTAAATCTAAAGGTGTTGAGGTTAATATAGATAATTTTATAATTTCAGAATCTGCTAATTTAATTTTGCCATTTCACAGAGAAATGGATGAGATAAGAGAAGATGCTGCTGGAAAAGGAAAAATTGGCACTACAAGAAGAGGAATTGGACCTGCTTATGAAGATAAAGTTGGAAGAAGATCAATTCGAGTTATGGATTTATTGTCGGAGAGTAATCTTGATCATAGATTAGAAACTGTACTTTTACACCACAATGCAATTAGAAAAGGCTTAGGTAAGAAAATCTTTGAAAAAGATAAACTCAAAGCGGACTTGTTAAAAATTGCACCAGAAATACTTAAGTTTTCTCAGCCTGTATGGCTTAGAATTGATGAATTCAAAAAACAAAAAAAGAGAATATTATTTGAAGGCGCACAAGGAATTTTACTTGATGTTGATCATGGAACATATCCCTTTGTAACATCCTCGAACACTGTAGCTTCTAGTGCTGCGACTGGAACTGGTTGTGGACCAAATTCTATTCATTATGTTCTTGGTATAACTAAAGCTTACACAACAAGAGTAGGTGAAGGTCCTTTTCCCACTGAGTTAACCGATGATATTGGAGAATTACTTGGGTCAAGAGGAAAAGAATTTGGTACTGTTACAAGCAGAAAAAGAAGATGTGGTTGGTTTGATGGGGTCTTAGTAAGACAAACAATTAAAATTTCAGGAATAGATGGTATTGCACTGACTAAATTAGATGTTTTAGATGAATTAGATGAAATTAAAATGTGTGTTGAGTACGAATTGGATGGAAAAAAAATGGATTATTTGCCTGCAGCCGTTGAAGATCAGCTAAAAATAAAACCAATTTATAAAACTTTTCCTGGATGGAAAAGCTCTACTCAAGGAATAAAAAATATTGAGGCTTTACCCGAGAATGCAAAAAAATATATTTATGCGCTAGAGGACTTTATTGGAACTAAGGTTTCAAGTATTTCGACAAGCCCTGAACGAGAAGACACTATTCTTTTAGAAAATCCTTTTGAAGTTTAGTTAACAGGTAGCAAATTTTTTGATTTAGCAGATAACAGCATGTGTTTTTGAAGTTTCTCAAAAGCTTTATTCTCAATTTGTCTAATTCTTTCTCTACTAATTTTATACTTTTTNCTTAAGTCTTCCAGTGTAGTAGGTTCATCATTTAATCTTCTTGAATATAAAATTTCTCTTTCTCTTTCATTTAATATTTTTATNGAGTCTTTTAACAAACCTTGTCTTTGAACCATCTCTTCTTGATGAGCAAATTTTAAATCATGATCTAATTCTTTATCAACCAACCAATCCTGCCACTCATCTCCATCCTCACCAACTTGAGCATTAAGAGAAAATTCTTTACCTGACAGTCTTCTATTCATTGAAACTACTTCATCTTTACTAACATCAAGTTTATTNGCTATTTCATTTACNTGNTCTGGTCTTAAATCACCTTCAGATTGAGGTGCAATTTGATTTTTAATTTTTTTTAGATTAAAAAATAATTTTTTTTGAGCAGTTGTTGTTCCTATTTTTACTAGGCTCCAAGATCTTAATATATATTCTTGTATAGATGCTTTGATCCACCACATTGCATANGTAGCNAATCTNAAACCTTTTTCTGGTTCAAATTTCTTTACAGCTTGCATTAATCCTACATTTCCTTCAGAAATCATTTCATTTACTGGAAGACCATATCCTCGGTATCCCATTGCAATTTTTGCAACAAGTCTAAGATGACTTGTTACTAACTTTTCTGCAGATTTTATATTTCCTGTTGCCTTCCAATTTTTTGCTAACATATATTCTTCTTCAGCCTCGAGCATAGGAAACTTTTTAATCTGCTCAAGATAAGCGGATAGACCACCTTCGTTAGAAAGCGTTGGCAGGTTGTTATTCATAGTAGTGCTCATGATTAGTATTTATTTAGTTGACCGTGATATTATTTCAAGACTTTATTTACTAGTATTTCTAAGCAATGTTAGAATATTTTCAAGTTCTTGTGGCAAAATTGAGGTAAAGACCATCTCCTCATTAGTTTTTGGGTGAATAAAACCTAACGTTTGAGCATGTAGAAATTGTCTGTTTAATTTACAAATTAAATTTTCTAAATTTGTGTCAATATTTTTAAGTTTTTTATATTTTTTTTTATATTTACCATCACCCATAATGCTATTACCCATGTGAGTCATGTGAACTCTTATTTGGTGTGTGCGTCCAGTTTCTAATCTACATTCAACAAAACTTAATGTAGGTGTTTTGTCATTTTCAAAAACTTCAATAGTTTTATAATTTGTAATTGCTCTTTTACCTTTAGAATTACTTACTTCCATCATTTGTCTATTTTTTGAACTTCGAGTGATAAACGTATCAATTTTTCCAGACGAAGGTCTAAGTTTTCCCCAGATTAAAAGTTGGTAAACTCTGGTAATTGAATGTTCGCTAAATTGATGGGATAAATTTTCATGTGTTTCATTGTTTTTTGCAATAACAATTAATCCAGAAGTGTCCTTATCTATTCTATGAACGATACCAGGGCGCAGTTCATCACCAATTGTAGATAAAGAGTCTTTATTATAATGCATTAGAGCATTTACAATTGTCTCATCATAATTACCTGCTCCTGGATGCATAATAATTCCAGCTGGTTTATTTATTACAAGAAGGTCACTATCTTCATAAATGATTTCTAATTTAAAATTATAAGGTTTTAATGACGCTTCTTTTGGTTCAGGAATTTGAAGGGTTATTTTATCACCAATTAGTACTTTTTTGGATGGGCTATTAACAATCTTATTATTTAGCTTTAATTTTTCTTTCAGTATTAAATTTTTAATTCTTGTTCTGCTAATTAAATTTTCACGTTTATTAATAAATACATCAAGCCTGAGGTTGTTTTCATCTTCTTTAACTATTAAATTAATGTTTTTTTCCATAAAATATAATATTAATACTATACGCGCTTGTAGCTCAACTGGATAGAGCGCCTGACTTCGGATCAGGAGGTTCTGGGTTCGACTCCTAGCAGGCGCACCAATTATTGTTGTTATTTTACTACATCTATTTAGTCAAAGTAAACCAACAATCTCATTTGCTTAGCTTCAAAATTAATTTTATCAACCATCATCTTATTTTTATATAATTTTAAAAAATTGATTAGTTCAATTGGTTTTTTTTAATCAAAATTTAGAGGCTCGAATTAATCTGTCATTAATTGTTTTTCCAAGAGCCACATTAGGAATTTTTTCTACTGCAATTGATTTATAACCTTTGTTTTTTATTTTTCTTAAACAGGAATAAAGGTTTTTAGTAGCTTCATTCAAATCTCCTTTTTTACTCAGATAAAAATAATTAGATAAATGATTTTTTCTTTTTTTTATTAAAATATATGCCTCATCAATTTTAGTTTTTTTAATATTCATTTTTAGTGGAATACCAGGTGAATAGTGAATTTTAGATTGACCAGGAGAAATTTTTTTTTTAGGATTAATATTTATTTTAATTTTCTTAGACAAAACTTTTTCTATTTTAGAAATTTCTAGACCACCTAATCTAAGTATTTTTGGTTTATCTCTTAAATCAATTATTGTTGATTCTATACCTATTTTACATTGACCTCCATCTAAAATATATTTAACTTTATTTCCAAAATCCTCTACAATATCTGAACTCTGCACAGCACTTACTTTTGTTGAAATATTTGCACTAGGAGCAGCTATTGGGTAATCAAGCTCTTTTAATAATTTTCTAAAGATTTTATGTTTAGGAAATCTTACTGCTAAATTAGATTGTTTGTTAGTAACTATTTTAGAAATTTTGGAATTTTTTTTTAAATCTAAGACATATGTAATCGGCCCAGGAGAGAATTTTTTATATAATTTGATAAAACTATCATTTAACAAACAATCTTTTTTTAAGTCTTTGATACTGTGATAGTGAACAATTAAGGGGTTAGATTTTGGTCTTTTTTTCAATTTATATATCTTTTTAACTGCATTATTAGAGTATGCGTTGGCTGCTAATCCATAGACAGTTTCTGTAGGGACACCTATGCAATAATGATTATCAAGATAATTTTTCGCTTTTTTGATTTTTGATTGATAAGATTTCATATATTAATAATTATTATTATATGAAAGATAAAAATTTACCACTTGATAATACCCCTGGTTCTTTAGAAGAATTAACAATTGAAGCAAATAAAATTATTGAATATCTAGAAAAAAAAAAAGATCTAGAAAATTCTATAGATGATTATCAAAAGTTGTTAAGATTAAATAATATTATTGAAAAAAAATTTCATAAGGACAATAAAAAAATTAATGAAGAAACAAAAAATAGAATTAATAAAATATTAACAAAAAAAAATGAGAAATAAGCTTAAAGAAATAGCAAAAGATACAAATATATTTTTACAAAAATTTATTACCAAACAACAAAAAACTGAATTAATTCCTGCAATGAAATATGGCTTATTTCCTGGTGGAAAAAAGATTAGGTCAAAAATCTTATTAGATATTGGTTCTATATTTAAGATTAAATATCAGACATTAATTGCTATTGGTGCAGCAGTAGAATGTATACATGCATACTCATTAATTCATGATGATTTACCCTGTATGGATAATGACACTTTAAGAAGAGGTAAGCCCTCAACACACATTAAATTTGGTGAGGCTACAGCAGTTCTTGCAGGCAATTCACTTTTAACAATGGCTTTCGAAATTTTAAGCAGCTCTTATTTGAGAATAAGTGAAAAAAGTAAATTGTCTTTAATTAAAAGATTATCTGAATGTTCTGGTCATTTAGGAATAGCAGGAGGACAATATTTAGATTTAAATTTTGAAAAAAAAAAAGTTTCAAAAAATAAGATTATAAATATGGAAGTAAAAAAGACTGGAAAATTATTTAGTTTCTGCTGTTCTGTTGCTCCAATAATAAAAAATAGATCAGCAAAAGAAATAAATTTTTTTGATAAAATTGGTTCTAATGTTGGTCTCTTATTTCAGATAGCAGACGATGTAATCGATTATCAAGGATCTTCCAAAGTTGCTGGAAAAAAAACAGGTAAAGATAAAAAAAAAGGTAAGGCAACCTTAATCAGTTTACTTGGATACAAAAATGCTATTAAATATAGTGAAAATATTAAATTTAAGATAATTAGTGATTTAGATAGACATAATTTTAAATCAAATAATTTAAATGAGACACTGAATTATATTTTAAAAAGAAATAAATGACTGAAGATTATAAATATTTAAAAGAAATTAATTTTCCAGCAGATTTAAGGAAACTTTCTGAGAGTCAACTTCAAGATTTATCTAATGAATTAAGAGCAGAGATGATAAACGCAGTTTCTCAAACTGGTGGACATTTGGGTGCTGGACTAGGTGTTGTAGAACTAACTGTAGCCTTACATTATGTATTTGATACACCAAATGATAAATTAATATGGGATGTAGGTCACCAAACATACCCCCATAAAATTTTAACTGGTAGAAAGTCAAAGATTAAAACTTTAAGACAAGGAAATGGTTTATCAGGTTTTACTAAAAGATCAGAGAGTGAATACGATCCATTTGGAGCAGCTCACAGCTCAACATCTATTTCATCAGCGCTAGGAATAGCTGAGGCAAACAAGCTATCTAACAAGTCAAATAATGTAATTGCNGTTATTGGTGATGGTGCAATTAGTGCAGGNATGGCTTATGAGGCAATGAATAATGCTGGGGCCTCAAAAACTAAAATGATAGTAGTCTTAAATGATAATGACATGTCGATCGCTAAACCTGTAGGAGCAATGAGAACTTATTTAGCAAAATTATTTTCTGGTAAAATATATTTTAGCTTAAGAGAGACTTTTAAATTAATTACTTCAGCCTTTTCTAAAAGATTTAGTGCAAATGCAGGTAAAGCTGAGGATTTTTTACGTTCAGCTGTTACAGGAGGAACACTATTTAATTCACTGGGATTTTACTATGTTGGTCCAATTGATGGACACGATCTGGATACACTTGTTCCAATTTTAAAAAATGCAAGAGACTCTAAGCATCAAGGACCAATTATGATTCATGTTAAAACGCAAAAAGGAAAAGGATATTCATTTGCTGAAAAAGCAAGTGATCATTATCATGGTGTTTCCAAATTTAATGTAGTTACAGGTGAACAAGTAAAAAGTGGTGTAAATCTTCCAGCTTATACAAAGGTGTTTGCAAATACTCTAGTCAAACATGCTGAAAAGGATAGCAAGATAGTTGGTATTACAGCAGCAATGCCAGGAGGCACAGGTATGGATATTTTTGCAAAACAATTTCCAAAGAGAATGTTTGACGTTGGAATAGCAGAACAACATGCGGTTACTTTTGCTGCTGGTTTATCAACGGAAAATTATAAACCCTATGTTGCAATTTATTCAACTTTTTTACAAAGAGCGTACGATCAAGTTGTTCATGATGTAGCAATACAAAGTTTGCCAGTAAGATTTGCTATAGATAGAGCTGGTTTAGTGGGAGCAGATGGATCTACACATGCAGGTTCTTTTGATATTACTTATTTATCAACCTTACCAAATTTTATAGTAATGGCTCCTAGTGATGAGTCTGAATTTATAAAAATGATCAATACTTCAGTGCACATTAATGACAAGCCATCTGCAATTAGATATCCTAGAGGAACTGGAGTTGGTCTGGAGCTTCCATCTATAGATGAAACTTTAGAAATAGGTAAGGGAAGAGTTATTCAAGGAAAACAAGTTTGTATTTTGTCTTTAGGAACTAGGTTGGAGGAGTGTAAAATTGCAGCAGAGGAGCTTAAAATTAAAGGCATTAACCCCACAATCATTGATGCAAGATTTGCAAAACCTTTAGATCAAGAACTTATTTTAAAATGTGCTAGAGAACACGATTTGATGATAACTATAGAAGAAGGTTCAATTGGTGGTTTTGGTTCTCATGTTAAAAATTTATTAGCAGAGAAAGGAATATTTGATAAAGGTTTGAAATTTAGATCAATGACATTACCAGATATTTTTATAGAACAAGATGATCCAAAAAAAATGTATGATGTTGCTGGTTTAAATGCTTCACAAATTTCAAAAAAGATACACGATGTTCTTTTTGATAAAGAGTCAATTAAAGTAGTTAAAAATTAAAATAAGAACTATCCACACTGAGCTTTATTCATCAGGTAATGATCTAATAAAACACAATTCATCATAGCTTCCCCAACAGGAACCGCTCGAATTCCAACACATGGATCATGTCTACCTCTAACAGAAATAGTTGTATTTTTTCCAAATTTATCAATCGTTTTTCTAGTTGATAAAATAGAAGAAGTTGGTTTTACAGCAAAAGATGCAATAATTTCTTGACCAGTTGAAATTCCACCTAATATGCCNCCTGCATTATTTGAATTAAATTTTAATTTTTTTCCTTTTTGAGAAATTTCATCAGAATTTTGTTCTCCACTTAATTGAGCTGAATTCATACCTGAGCCAATATTAACTCCTTTGACAGCATTAATACTCATCATAGCAGAAGCAATATCCATATCTAATTTAGAATATATGGGAGCACCTAATCCAACAGGAACTCCTCTTGCTCTTATCTCAATAATTGCCCCACAAGAAGAACCTGATTTTCTTATATTCAATAAATATTTTTCCCACAATTTTATTATATTCTTATCAGGACAAAAAAAAGGGTTTCGATTGATANTTTTATCTGACCATTTAGTTGTATCACATCCAAGTATACCTAGCTGCGTAACAGCACCAATAACTTTGAATTTCTTACCNAATTTATTTTCCAAAACTTTTTTCGCAATTGCACCAGCTGCAACTCTAGCTGCTGTTTCTCTAGCTGATGATCTTCCACCTCCACGGTAATCTCTTATTCCATATTTTTTAAAGTATGTAAAATCTGCATGGCCAGGTCTAAATTTATCTTTAATATTTCCGTAATCTTTTGATCTCATATCTTTATTATAAATAATTAAAGATATTGGAGTCCCTGTTGTTTTTCCTTCAAATACACCTGATAAAATTTGAACTTTATCATCTTCTTTTCTTTGAGTGGTAAATTTTGATTGTCCAGGTTTTCTTCTATCCAATTCTTTTTGTATATCTTGTTCTTTTAAACTAATATTTGGTGGACATCCATCAACTACACACCCTAGAGCAGGACCNTGAGATTCTCCCCATGTTGTGAAACGAAATTGCTTTCCAAAAGTATTAAATGACATTATCTATATTATATAGATTATTTTGTTAAAATTATGAATCAAAAAAACTCACTAGGACTTAATAGTTGCTTTTTAGATATTAAAGACCCAATAAAGCTATTTGAAGTTTGGATGAATGAGGCAAAAAGGTCAGAGTCTAACGATCCCAATGCNCTTGCATTGGCCACATCTGATCTCAATAATTTTCCTTCAGTAAGAATGGTTTTATTAAAAGATTTTAATAAGCAAGGATTTGTTTTTTATACTAACTTAGAAAGTCAAAAAGGTAATGAATTAAAAAAAAACCCTAAAGCAGCAATGTGTTTTCATTGGAAAAGTCTTTTGAGACAAGTAAGAGTAAATGGTATAGTTAAAAAAGTTACAGATGAGACAGCTGACCAATATTATAATTCTAGAAGCTATGAAAGTAGGATAGGTGCATGGGCCTCCAAACAAAGTTCTGTATTAGATAGTAGAGATGATTTAATAAAATCGATAGAAGATTATAAAAAAAAATATAAAGATAAAAATAATGTTCCACGACCAAATTATTGGTCAGGCTGGATTTTAGAACCTTCAAGTATTGAATTTTGGTTAGATGGAAATAGCAGAATCCATGAGAGGCTTAAATTTACTAAAGATGATAATGATGAGTGGAATAGAACGCTATTAAGCCCTTAAAAACTTCTTTCAAGACTAAACGAAGTAAGATCTTCTAAAATTTTTTTCTCTTCATTATTTTTAAAAATACTTAATGAATTAGATGCAAGGTTTATAAAATGTTCTGCTTTTTTATAGCATTCTTTAATAATCTTATATTTATTAATTAGATCTAGTGTAAAACTTAAATCTTCTTTAGATCTAATTTCTTGTTTAAAAATATTTTGTAACTTATCTTTTTCTAAAGAATTAACTTTTTGAAATAATAAAATCACTGGAAGGGTAATTTTACCTTCAAAAAAATCCTTACCAATTTTTTTACCAAAATTTTTAAGATTAGAATTATAATCTAAAGTGTCATCTGCAATTTGAAAAGTTAATCCTAAATTTTTTCCATAAAACTCCAAAGCTTGTTTTTCTTTAGTTTCACTATTTGATAAAATTGCACCAACTTTAGTGGCCGCTGAAAAAAGTTCTGCAGTCTTAGCTGTAATTATTTTAAGATAAGTTTCCTCAAGCATGTCTGTTTCTCCTTTATACTGAAGTTGTAAAACTTCTCCCTGAGCTATTTTAGACGATGTTGAAGATAAAAGTTTTAAAACTTCTAAATTACCATCCTCTACCATCATTTCAAAACATCTGCTAAGAAGGTAATCTCCAATTAATACAGAAGAGTGATTTCCCCAAATTGAGTTAAGAGTTTTTTTTCCTCGTCTTATATTTCCAAGATCAATCACATCATCATGCATAAGAGTAGCACCATGTATCATCTCAACACAAGCTGCCAAATTAATATCTCTGCCACCTTTTGTGTAGCCACACAATTTAGCAGATCCAAGAGTCAACAAGGCTCTTAGTCTTTTTCCTCCAGTTAATATATGGTAATCAGTCATTTTTTGAACTAAATCTACATCACTTATGAGTTTTGATTTAATTTTTTCTTCAACAAGAACTAATTTTTCATCAACAGAATCTTTCAGTTGAAAGTAAGAATTATTTATTTGATTTCTTAGTTGAACTACAGTGCCCATAATTATTAAGTTAGTATAATTCAGTTATATTTATTACTTATCAATTGACGCACCTTAATCTTCAACTATAAGTAGGCTTTATATTAAATCAAAAATTCTGTAAGGAATAACAATGTTCTCTTTTTTTAAAAAGAAAAAAATAGTAGCCCATATTAGATTAAATGGAGTTATTGGAAATGCTGGTAAATTTAAGCAGGGTATTGATTTTGCAGGTCAAGAAGAGATAATAAAAAAAGCATTTTCTCTAAAAAAAGCTAAAGCTGTAGCAATTACCATAAATTCCCCTGGAGGATCACCAGTTCAATCTCATTTAATATATAAATTCATAAGAGCTCAAGCAAAAAAGAATAATATTAAAGTAATAGTTTTTGCTGAAGATGTTGCTGCGTCAGGAGGCTATCTAATAGCATGTGCGGGGGATGAAATATACGCAAACTCAAGCTCAATCATTGGCTCCATAGGAGTTATATATTCTTCATTTGGTTTCACCGAACTTATAAAAAAAATTGGTGTTGAAAGAAGAGTGCATACTGCTGGGAAAAATAAAAGTTCGCTGGATCCTTTCCAAGATGAAAAAAAAGAGGATATAGATAGACTTAAAAGTATTCAACTAGACTTGCATAAAGATTTCATAGATGTTGTTGAAGAAAGCAGAGGATCTAAATTAAAAAAAGATGGTATAGAACTTTTTTCGGGCGAGTTCTGGGCTGGCAGTAAAGCAAAAGAACTAGGTTTAATTGATGAATTAGGTGATGCTAGTCAAATTTTGAAAGAAAAATTTGGAGAGGATGTTGTTATCAAAAAATTTGAAAAACCAAAAGGATGGTTTAGCAAAAAATTTTCTTCTTCTGTAAATCAAGTTGACCAGTTGGCAACTATTTTGGAGGAAAGATCTATCTGGCAAAGATATGGCTTCTAAAGAAAAAATCAAAAATAAAAAAACAAAATCATTTCAAGATATAATTCTGAATCTTCAAAAGTATTGGAGCAAGCAAGGTTGTTTAATCCTTCAGCCATATGATATAGAAGTTGGAGCTGGTACTTTTCATCCTGCAACGACATTAAGATCATTAGGGCCAAAACCTTGGAAGGCTGCCTATGTGCAACCATCAAGAAGACCTACAGATGGTAGGTATGGAAATAATCCAAATAGATTGCAGCATTATTATCAATTTCAAGTTTTGATTAAACCATCACCAGATAACATTAAAAAACTTTACTTAAATAGCCTGTCAGTAATTGGCATTAATCATAAAGAACATGATATTAGATTTGTGGAAGATGACTGGGAAAGTCCAACGTTAGGAGCGGCAGGATTAGGATGGGAAGTTTGGTGTGATGGTATGGAAATTACACAATTCACTTATTTTCAACAAATGGGTGGCATAGAATGTAAACCTGTATCAGTGGAAATCACATATGGCTTAGAAAGAATATGTATGTTTACTCAGCAAAAAAAAAATGTTTATGATCTTTTGTGGAATGATGAAGGTATTAAATATGGAGAAGTATTTTTGCAAGCTGAAAAAGAATTCTCAGCATATAATTTTGAACATGCCAATACAGATAATCTATTTAAAATGTTTGATATGCATGAATTTGAAGCAAAGGCATTAGTAGAAAAAAAAATTTCATTACCTGCATACGATCAATGCCTAAAAGCTAGTCATGTATTTAACATTTTAGATGCACGAGGAGCCATAAGTGTTGCTCAAAGAGCAGGATATATTGGACGTATTAGAGATATTACCAAGGCAGTTGCAGAAATGTGGTTGAGTAGCCAAATAGATTAATGTCTGAATTTTTTTTAGAATTATTTAGTGAAGAAATACCCGCAGGATTACAACAAAATGCTCGTAAAACACTATTAGAGAGTTTTCACAAACTTTTTTCAGAAAAGAAAATTGTATTTAAAAAAAGTACATCTTTTTCAACACCAAATCGCCTTGTAATTTTATTTGAGGGACTATCTAAAGAAGTAATACAAAAAGAAGAAGAAATAAGAGGACCAATTATAAGTGCACCAGAAAAAGCATTAGAGGGCTTTATAAGATCAAATAAAATAGAAAAAAAAGACTTATTTAAAAAAAAAATAGAAAAAGGTGAATTTTATTTTTATATAAAATCTTCTAAAAAGACTAACACAATTAATTTATTACAAGAGCAAACACCAATAATACTTGAAAATCTTCAATGGAAGAAATCAATGAAATGGGGGAATTATAGTTTAAATTGGGCGAGACCTTTAAAATCAATATTGGGTATTTTTGATGGTAAAAATTTAAACTTTAAATTCCATCATTTAAGCTCTTCCAATACAACCTTTGTAGATAAAGAATTTGAAGATAAGAAAAAAAATTTTAAAAATTTCAAAAATTATGAAAAGTTTTTTAGCCATTCAGGAATTATTATTAATCAATCTTTAAGAAAAGAATTTATTATAAAGCAATTTGAAAGAATATCTCAAAAAAAAAATTTCACTATTGCGGCTAATAAGAAACTTTTAGATGAGGTTACCGATTTAGTTGAACAACCAAATATTATAGTTTGTAAATTTGATGAAAAATTTTTAGATATACCTAAAGAAATCTTGATAATTACAATGCAATATCATCAAAAATATTTTCCAACCTTTGATAAAAACGGAAAGATCACAAATGAATTTTTAGTTGTTGCAAATAACAAGGATACGTTGGGTTTTATAAAATCGGGTAATGAGAGAGTTGTTGATGCAAGATTAAGTGATGCTCAATTTTTTTGGGAAAAGAATAAATCCCAAAATCTTGTTAAGCAAGTTTCCAAATTGAAAAACATGAATTACTTTAAAGGATTGGGCTCTTATTTTGATAAAATCCAAAGAATGAGAAAACTAGGAGGAATGATTTCAGACCAATTATTAATTAGCAAAGATCAAGTGGAGTTATCAGCATCAATCTGTAAGGTAGATTTAATCTCAGATTTAGTTGGTGAGTTTCCAGAGCTTCAAGGAATAATGGGTGGTTATTTTTCTGAAGTACAAGGCTTTGATAAGGAAATATCTCTCGCTGTTCGTGAACATTATTTGCCATCCGGTCTTGATAGCAAAACACCCAAAAAGCCATTTAGTATAGCTTTAGCTCTTACTGATAAAATTGATACCCTAGTTGGATTTTTTGGTATTAATCAAAAACCTACAAGCTCAAAAGATCCATATGCACTAAGGAGATCTGCTTTGGGTGTCGTAAAACTTTTAATTGATAACAATAAAGATTTTAAAATTAAAGATTTAATCAGTTACTCAACATCCCTGCATAGAGACCAGGGTTTTGAGTTAACTAATGAGTCGCATCAAAAAGAATTAGCAGAATTTTTGATGGATAGGCTTAAATATTATATGAAAGAAAAACAAATTAGAGGAGATATTATTGAAGCGAGTGTTAGTTCTCACAATTTAGATAATATGAATAAAATATATAATAAGGCATCAACATTAAATAGCGTTATTTCTAAAGAAATTGGAGAGGATATTGTCATAAATTATAAAAGAGCATCAAGTATATTAAGTGGTGAGTTAAAAGATAAAGATATTGAATTATCAAATACAACTGATCCTGGTATTTTTAAAAATGATTATGAAAAAAACCTATTTAAAAAGATAAATGAATTAAGGAAATATTTTAGCAGCATTAACAAAGATGAAAATTATAAGGAAACACTAATAGTTTTAGCGAGTGCAAAAAAAGTAATTTCAGATTTTTTTGATAACGTAAAAGTCAATGATGAGGATAAAAATATTAAAAAAAACAGATTGGAACTTTTACAAATGTTATGTAGAACATTTAACAATTATATTAATTTTTCTAACATAGAGACCAAATAGTGAATAAACTGATATTAAATTTTAAATCTAAAGAGTCTAAAAAGATAAAGAGTCCTAAAAATTTTTTAGGTGGTAAGGGAGCTAATCTTTCAGAAATGGGAAGAATGGGGCTACCTGTCCCACCAGGCTTTACAATCTCAACTAAAGTTTGTGAATTATTTTATAAAGATAAAAAAAAATTAAATTCCAAAATAATTAATAGTATTAAAAAAGAATTAAGAATTATTGAAAAAGAAGTAGGAAAAAAATTTGGTGATTTAAAAAATCCATTATTATTGTCTGTTAGATCTGGTGCTAGAGTATCAATGCCAGGTATGATGGATACAATTTTGAATTTAGGCTTAAATGACAAAACTGTAATAGCTCTAGCCAATAAAACTTTAAATACAAGATTTGCAAAAGATAGTTATAGAAGATTTATCCAAATGTATGGAAATGTTGTAATGGGGGTGGAGAGCTATCATTTTGAAGAGTTAATTGAAAATTATAAATTAACAAAAGGTGTGCTTTTAGATACAGATTTAGATGCTAGTGATTGGGAGGGGTTAATTAATGATTTTAAAAAAGTTGTTATCAAACAAAAAAAGAATTTCCACAAAATGTATTTGAGCAATTGCTTGGAGCAATAAATGCAGTTTTTTTATCTTGGGAGAGTAATAGAGCAAAGGTTTATAGAAAATTAAATCAAATACCAGCAGAGTGGGGTACAGCTGTTAATGTACAATCCATGGTTTTTGGTAATATGGGTAATGATTGTGCAACAGGAGTTGTCTTTACTAGAAACCCATCTGATGGCTCTAATGAAGTTTACGGAGAATACTTAATTAATGCACAGGGTGAAGATGTGGTAGCTGGAACAAGAACACCACAATATATCACAAAAAAAGCTCGTAAGGATGCTAAAGCTAAAGAAGCATCTATGGAAGAGTCTATGCCAAAAGTATTTAAGCAACTAGATAAAATATTAAAGGTTTTAGAAAAACACTACAAAGACATGCAAGATGTAGAGTTTACAGTGGAGAATAATAAACTTTGGATGTTACAGACAAGATCTGGAAAAAGAACTTCAAAATCTGCAGTTAAAATTGCCGTAGATATGGTTAAAGAAGGATTGCTGTCAAAAAAAGAGGCTGTAATGAGAATAGATCCTGCTTCACTTGATACCTTATTACACCCTACACTTGATGAAAAAAGTTTAGTTAATGTAATAGCAAATGGATTGCCTGCATCTCCAGGTGCAGCAAGTGGAAAAGTTGTTTTTTCATCAGAAGAGGCTGAAAGATTAAATGATATGATGCAAGATACAATCTTAGTGAGAGTTGAAACTTCTCCAGAAGATATTCATGGAATGCATGCTGCAAAAGGAATTTTAACTGCTAGAGGAGGAATGACTAGTCATGCGGCAGTTGTGGCAAGAGGTATGGGAAGACCATGCGTTTCTGGTTCAAGTGAAATTGATATCAACTATGAAGCAAAAACTTTTAAAACATCTTCAATTGAAGTTAAAGAAGGACAGATAATTACAATTGATGGTTCAACTGGTAGAATTATTCTTGGAGAAGTTCCAACAGTTAAACCAGAAATTTCTGGGGATTTTTCAAAATTAATGAGTTGGGCAGATAGTTTCAGAAAGTTGAAGGTTAGAACTAATTCAGAAACTCCACTTGATACAAAAACTGCAAGAGATTTTGGTGCCGAAGGTATTGGTCTTTGTAGAACAGAGCATATGTTCTTTGATGAAGAAAGAATTTTATCAGTTAGAGAAATGATCCTGTCAAAAACAGTTGA
>JGI26273J51734_10000353_pt1 | contig 24413 bp, 25 predicted proteins | sample SaaInlV_125m_DNA_FD_51734 | JGI IMG/M metagenome (IMG submission 51734) | reverse complement strand
ATGGAGTTGACCGGAACGGTGAGCAGCGGGCTCGGTCGAGCTCATGTCTTCATGGCTCAACCTCACTACCAAGAGCAGTTCCGTGCGTTGCTTGGAAAAACGGCTTGGCCGGGGACACTCAACGTGACGGTCTCAGGTTCTGATTTGATTTCCTACATCGCGCTTCGAAAGAAATCAGGCATCGACACCCTCGACGCATCAGATGAAGATCGCCTTGCAGCCAAAAGCATCGATGTCAGTGATTTTGAAGCCAACCGCATTCGTGGTTTCCTCCGTGATGGCGTTTCCTTTGGGGGTGCTACCGCATACAAAGCAGAATTCAAAACCGATGAGGGGAGCATTCCTTGCGCCCTTCTCATTCCAGATTTGACGCGTCACATCGATGTCGTTGAAATCATCGCCGGTGCGTGCCTTCGTGAGCGGTTCAACCTCGAAGACGGAGCAATCGTTTGCGTCGAGTTGGATTGATGTTTATCGGTGCTTGACGATGGGCAATTCGCCCAACCGCGCCCATTCGTTGTGAAGCAGGCTCTTCAGTTCGTGCTTCGCAGCCTGCCTCCATCGCTTTCGCATGGTCCGCTCGACTGTGGGTCCAACCGGTGGGGCGGAGAACCCCTGAATGTCGACAACTGTAGAATCGAGGGGGAGTTGATTCCAATGGACACCCCATAGCATCAACCAATCGGGTGGGGCTACGCCGAAATCTGCCTCCTTTTCGGGATGGTCAAGCGCTTCACGCACAGCCTTGGGGCTTATTTCACCAATGCACATTCGGTGCAACGCCATTGCCGTGCGACGAACTTGGTTCCACAGAAACGCTTCACCAACAATTTCGAATCCAACAACTCGACCATCGACACGCCATGGCTCGCATGAGAGGATGGTTCGGATTGGGTTTTTCCCTTCCTCGAGGCGGGCAAAGTTCCTTGCATCATAGGTTCCAACAAACATAGCCATTCATTGAACACTTCGCCTGGGTCTTGCCAAAACTCAATGCATTCGAGACGATAACGGTACACTCGGTACTCGGCCATTCTGGGGTTCCAATCTTCATCCACTTCTTTGACATCAAGGAACGCGATATCCTGTGGTAGGCGATCATCAAGGGCGCGAACCATCTTTCGAGGTGTCAATGCTGTCCAGAGTTCTTTGTCGATGCGAACAACACCGCCGTTGACCCGGACATGAACGCCGGCGTCAGTGCGACTCGAGAGCACAAGGTTGTGCCGCTCGTCTTGAGGATCGAGCCATTTCAAACTGCGAAAGACCCGTATGAGTTCGCCCTGAACGGTTGAGACGTCGGGTTGAATTTGGCTACCGTGGTAGGCATCGCCCAAGTATCCAATGCGGAACGCCAAACGAACGGTGGAGCCGTCCGTCATGCGAACACCTCACTCGTCGGATGAGAGCATCTCAATGGCTTCTTCTGGGGAGTAGCCCAATCCACCAACAGCCCACATCAAGGCTTGCTTCAGCCAAGGTTGGACCATTGGGTTCTTCTTTGAAGGGTCCATGACTTCGATAGCATCGACGATGTTCCTGCTTGCATTGAAGAGCACTTCGTCGGTTGGGATGTCATTGAGTTCGAGCTTCTTAGCATAGCGTTGGAATTCCTTGACAGCGACGGGAATTCGGCGGCATTCGAGCGCGAATGTGGCAAAGTCAGCAATGTATTCCTCATTCTCTTCATCAAGTTGCATGGCTTTCTTGTACGCCATCATGATCTTTCCACCAGGAATCACATCGTCTTGTGCTTCCATGTTCTTCATGTTCGCAAACTCAGCATACATGTGGTGAACTTGGGCGTTTTTCTTGTGCTGGCCCATCTTTGCATCAAGGTCGGCAATTGCGCCATCAAGGTCGCCGTTGCGCAGCATTTCAATCGGTTCTTGGAGAAGTTCGTCATTGCTCATGTTCATCGCCTAATGTTTGCCGGTGTGTTCGGTCTTTTCAATCAGTCGTTCGAGCGGGTCGAATTTCAATCCTCTGAAGCGGCTGCTACAATGGTGTCTTTCAAATCGCTCAGAAGGTGAGATTGACTGTTTTTCTTGTGCATTTCATTGAGCAGGCCCTTTGCCTTCTCCCACTTACGGATGTTGTACATGCAATGCTTAGGGTCGGGTCGAACGGTACGGATGGTTCGCTGGTAGGTCATGATGCCCACTAAGGTTCGAATCAATCCTTTGCCAGCCTTTTCAGCAGCGTTGTCGTTTTCGTTTTCTTTGGTGCCAGGAATCGTGTGTTGTACGACAGGAACATTCGATTCTTCAACAATGCCTACGCCCGAATCAGTGAGGACAGTGACCGTGGCAAAACCGAGGATTGTGCCCATCGGTGAGCGTTGGACAACGACTTCTGAGATGCGATCGAAGAGGATGCGTCGGTGCGAACGAGAGAGTAAAAAACTGTGCTCAAAGATGATTGCATCGCTGGTGATGGCGTAGTGAAAACTTCGTTGGAAATAGAACACAAGGGCGGTGTAAATGGCCACGAAGACACTACCGAACAAGAGCGGCTGGTAATCGGGGATAATTCCACCAATGCCTTCATCCATGAATAAATTGGTGATGAACAGCAGGACATCATCAACCAATGCGATTGAGGGTGCCAGTGAGACGATGAGTAAGCCGAGGGTCACCCAGCGGCCAGAGGTTGAAACATTCATCAGTCGGTTCATCCATGTGACGAAGAGCATAACAGCGGTTAAGCCAAACGAGCCGCTTGTGAACAATGCCGTTGCCAGCAGATCGAGGAGAACGTTTTCGCTGTCGTTCCAGGCTCGATTTCAAACATGACGTGAATGGCCAAAACGAGGAGCCCGAGAGCGTAAAGGTTGAGGAATGCAAAGGTGCTTGGGCGCTTGGTGAGGAGGATTTCTTCTCCCGCAATAATGCGGAATTTCTTGCCCAATTTGGCCTGATCGGCAGCAGTTTTTGCTGCCTCATTGGCTTTTGTTTCAGCCAAAGCAACCGCTTCGGTTTCGGTGTCAGCAGTGGGGGTTTCCTCGCTCATAGCAATTGCTCCAATCTCTTGGTGGCCGGGCAAACCAAATAAGACCTTGCCTCCATGCATCGGGTTGACTCTAAAAAAACGATGTCACATTGGTGCTTCATTCAGTGGAGCAGGCCCCACGAATGTTCAGCATTTCCACGAGCCCACTCGTAATCCGTTTCCTTTCGAATTCCGTGCTCATCGATGATCCTTAGCTTGTCGAGTTGGAGTGGGTATTCGTTGTATGTGAGATGCGAGGTTAGCCCCCCTCTCGTTGGTTGGTTAAACGTCCAATGCGCCCTTTCGATGGCTTGGACAGTCAGTTCGATGACCGTTCGCCCGTTCCACATTTTGATGTTGAATTTCGGGAGTGGGGCGCCGGGTGAGTGACCGTGTTTGCCTTCGCTTCGGTCAGAACCCACCTTTTCGACGGTGACATGTGTGAATTTCTCACTGCGTCGGTGCTTTCCGTCATGGAAAAGTCCGCCTTGTGATAACCCGATATGGCCGAAATCCCTTCGTTTCCACGGACGGTTGTCCCTCGCTGTGACCGTGAACGAAAGGTGCGGTAGGAACCAATCAATGTAAGAGCCATCGTCGAGGTGAAGTACGCCCCAATACCATGGAACTGAAGGTGCTTGGACACTGACTTTTTGGAAGTAGGCCGTCCCATTGACGTCTTCCCCATCGAATGTCCCCGAGGCCTTGGTGCCGTGCAGACGCAAGATATCATAGCCCATGTTGGCAGCATATGTTGCCGTGGCTTCTCTTGCTGTTGACATCGCACTGTTCCAAGGCGTAAGTTTTAATCGCATTTCCTTTGGGACCATTGGGTGAGCAGCCTCTTCATCGGTGGATAGGTTAAGCCAAAATTCGCTCAAATCACTTTTCAGGCCCATGCTCATGTCTTCTTCCAACAATGGGACCACTGCACCACCTCCTTTGCCTACCTCGTTTTGGTCAGAGGGCCATTTTGGATGTGTGTCGGGCATGGCCACGATTCTGCAAATTCGTTGGATGACTGGCTCATGCATCTGCGTGCCGTCGAACCACCAAGCGCAGACCATTCCATCAAGCGCCATGCCATCATGTTCGTCAAATCCTGGACGGCCTTGAGGTGTCCATGGTACCCCATTGACTTCGACCAATGGATTGTCTTTTGTGGACCAGAGAACCATCAATTGTCGCCCGCTTGGTTTTCCATTCGGGTCATCGAGCATAACCAACCACCACCACCAATCCCATGTGAGGTGATGCAATGGCGGACGGTTTTGCAACCTCCACATGGTTGATAGGTCGCCTGCAAAGGCGGGCATATCTCCATTCATTCGATTTCCTTCCCTTTGAAGATGGCACCGCCGATGAACCAAAACACGGCGCCCTGAACAAGAAGAACCACTGTTGCGAACACAGCTGAAACCAAGCCTGATCCGCCGACACCCGGCTTTGAATAAAAGAAGTTCAACGCATTGCTCGTCGTCCAGATGAGGCCAAAGTCATCCATCGTTCGACCCTGTAAGATGAAGAGTTCCATGTTGGGCCACACAATGACCGCTGCAGCATCGACAATCATCAATGCCCAACCAATCACTGAAAATCGAAGAATGGCGGCCTCAGGTGCGCCCATCGATACAATGCACATACCCAGTTCCCACGCTGCGAACGGAATCGCCAATACAATACCAAACCTCCACATGGTTCCAAGGGCACAAAACAGCATGCCATAGACAAACGAAGCCATCATTGTAGCGAAAATAATTGCCAGCCATACGCCGAGGTCTTGGAACCGGAAAAAGCTGTCACTCGGGCCAACAAATCCTGAAATTAAGGCGAATAAGAGGCCAATAGCGATGAAGTATGGCCAGACAATGCCAAGGTAGCCCAAGATTCGATAGAGGAAGACTTCGGTCCGAGCAATTGGTTTTGCAAGCATGAAGTGCATTGTACCGTCATTCATTTCCTCACGAATCAATCCCGTTGCGAGAAAGAGCGGTAAAAACATTCCAAGTAACAATACGAAGCCCATTTTTCCAATGCCAAGGACGAACGCCATGTGCGTCGCTTCTGCTGCGTAGGCAGCATCATCTGGGTCCTCGTCAACGTATCGATCTGCGTACACCTCCCATTCGCCTTGGTACCGATCGTACCTGAGTTCAACGTCACAAACGATGCCATTGTTGTTGGTGTCCTGTTGTGAATTTGTTCGGTCTGATTCCCTGCAATCACCGTCATCGTCGTATCCGGTAGATTGCGTCAGTGCGGTGCCGCTGATGCTAATGTCAAAACCATCCTCATCGATGTAATTTGATGCGGGTTCAGGTTCGACGGATGGTGTCAAGAGGCCCGGATTAGAATCGGCCATGTACGGGTCTGTACCGTACTTGTTCTCTTGGCCAGTAGGGTAACCGTCTCCATCAGGGTCCTCACTGTCGCCATCGTTATCGATGGATTCGAAACCCGTTGACATGACGTCGACGTAAATCAACATCACCAAAGAGATTGCAACCAANCCTACGCCGAGAACCACCCATGTGGATGCCTTGGTTCTGTATTGGCGCATTGTGAATTCCGTAATCGCTGCCGCCTTTCTGTCCAAAGCACGGTAGATGGTGTTTGGTTTTGCTTCCATCATAATCCACCGCCTGATGTAAGGTAGCCAAGAATGGAGGCAAGATCGTCATCGGGGTTATCGATGGTGTGGATTCGGTGCCCATTGTTGACAATTGCCGCAGGTAACTGTGCATGGATTGCTCCAAGGTTGTGCGTTTGAATCGAGAGGTTTTTGTTGTCTGGGAACGAGATGCCGTACACTTCATCCATGTCGATGACATCCTTTGCCAGCGCCTTCGCATCGTCCGCTTCAATTGTGATTCTGTGAGGGATTTGATCGAGTTTTTCTCGAATGGCGTGCAGGTTTCCNAGCGCAAGCAAACGGCCATTATGCAAAATGACAATTTGTTCAGTGATGCGCTCGATTTCCTGTAAGATGTGGCTGCTTACAATGACGGTTCTGCCCATACGTCCCAATTCACGAATCACGTTCATGATACTCGTTCGAGCGAGTGGGTCGCAGCCTTGCAATGGTTCGTCAAGAATAATCAGTTCGGGGTCGTTGACCAAGGCGTGAGCGATTTTGGCTCGTTGCCTCATGCCTTTCGAGTACTNGCCAATCTTCTTGTGGGCGACATCAGCGAGTCCCACGAAGTTCAACACACGGTCAGCCTCAAGCATCGCTTCTGCTCGTGTCAATCCATTCAGTCGGGCAAAAGTGGATACAAATTGGTGGGCGGTCATCCAGTCATACATCTTTTCATGCTCAGGTACGAAGCCGACTCTTGCGTATGGTGCAGGGTTCTTCCAAGGGTCAGTGCCGAACAAGCGAACCTTTCCTTGGCTTGGTTTGAGTTTGCCCATCAAGAGTTTGAACATTGTCGACTTTCCAGCACCGTTCATTCCGAGCACGCCAGTGACACCACCATTGAGCGCCATTGTGATGTTTGAGAGTGCGAAAATCCGCCCATATGACTTGGAGACGCCCTCTAAGAGCACGGCTGGAGCCGAAAGGTCTGGTTGCCATGCCTGCGTCTGGCCCTTCCCCTCTTGGTCAAAATCAGGCATCATTCTCGGGTCACCTCCATCGAAGATACCCGTGCACTGAGTGTGTAAAGAGCGATGCCGTTCATTGCCACAAGGGAGGCGAGGGACCACGTCCATGAGTACTGGTCGTAGGTNGGTTGTGTNCCGATGATGGTTTGGCCGACGTGGGCCATGCAATCATAGGGCGAAAGCAGGTAGAGAATTTCCCGATCGAACAAAGTTGAGACTAAAATGGCTAATACTTTCGTACCGAGTACGATTGACAACAAGCCAATTCCCGGGAAGAATTTACCCTTCGAGACGCTTGAAAGTGCGAGTCCAATGCTTGTGTATGTGAAGATGAGTACCATGCCTGAGAGGAAGGCTGCTAGGAACAATGGGAAGGTGTCCATAATCCACGCCCAACCCCTTCCGAGTGCAATAATCTCTGCGAAGTAATACAATGTAAGCGTGAGCAGGACGACGAACGATTGGATGATCGCGACGGAAACGAATTTCATACCGACATAATCGAAGCGTGTGATGGGCCGTGAGAAGTACAATGCAGAAGTCCCATGTTGTCGGTCTTCAGAGATGACGCTGCCAACCAATAGGGCTGCCACAATCGGATAGTAGAGCACGTTTCGCGGGAAAAATCCCAGGACGTGGCCGTAGAGGTTGTCACGGCTTATGCCCCACAATTGGTGAAGGCTTCCATCGCCAATAAGGCCTGACAAAAGCGTGAGTGCGGCATCGCTGAGTGAGGCGATAAATACGATGAGAATGAAGAGCCGTGTTGGCATGCCCCATGGCCGATGACCTTTCTTGAAAATCCCTAGAAGATGGTGGCGAAGGATCGCCCAATTTCTCATCCAACGAGGATTCAAGGTCCCTTTCCATGGTTTGTAGACTTGCTCAAAGACGTGACCCGTTGTCACTGGTTCTGCGACTTGAGTTGCGGTCAAATCCTCATCGCCCTCGCTTGAGCCCCATGCTGCCTCCATCCTCCCTTGGCCAGTGACAGGTGCCTCAGCACCAAATTCAATGTGGCTGTCTTGTGGAATTTCTTCCTCGGTCAAGCGCCTCCACCTCCCATGTGGGCCGGAGCATCGACCTTGCGAGCAAGCGCAGGGGATGCGAGAAGGTCTTCGCTTGTTTTGACTTCATAACCAAGGTTTTCCATGATCACCAAAAAGAGATCTTCCAGTGAGGCTTCATACTCGTGCATGCGTCGTACTTGCGCTCCTGTTTGGGCAGCGCAGGTTAGGATTCGGGTTGTTGTGTCCTCGCCGTCGTGTGCAATTCGCATCACACGACCTTCCCTTCGAACCTTCAATCCGTCAGCTTCCATGGCTTGAGCAAGTTTTGTGGCGCCGCCCCATACGTGGATTTCGATTTCTCGGTCGATGGCTTTCAAATCGGCAATTGCACCTTGGGCTGCGAGTTTCCCTTTGTGCAACAACACGATGTTCTCGCACACCCGTTCAACATCATCCATGAGGTGAGATGCCATCAATACAGAGCGATTGCCAGCTCGGACCGTTGTTGTCAACGTTTGAATCATGTATTCTCGTGCCGTTGCATCCAGTCCGTTTGAGGGCTCGTCCGCAATGATGAGTTCGGGGTCATGAATCAGGGCACAAGCTAACTTTGTGGCTTGCTTCATTCCAGTTGAAAAACTCCCGATGTTCCTGTAGCGCTGTTCACCAATTCCGACGTATTGCAACGATTCGTGAGCCCGGGCAAGAGCCACTGTCGGGTTCATGCCAAGCAATTCTCCTGAGTAACGGACTTGGTGAATGGCATCCATGTCAGGGTTCAGTGCGTCGTACTCAGGCATGTATCCAATTCGGGCGCGAATCGCATCACCCTCGGTTCGGATGTCATGTCCGAGGACAGTACCTTCACCTTCCGTGGCTTGAATCAATCCTAAAATCGTCTTTAGAAAAGTGGATTTGCCGGCGCCGTTTGGGCCAAGGAGGCCTGTAGCGCCCTTTTTTACAGCCAAGTTCAACTTATCCAAAGCCACATGTGGGCCGTAGGATTTTGTCAAATCTGTGGTTTTGATTATGAGTTCGTCAACCACGCACAGCCCTCCTTTGCTGTTTTGTGGTCAGCGAAGGACCTTGAATCCTCCCCCGTCTTGTGGGTTGCTGAGGGTGCTTATTGGGAAATTCCACCGCGAGTTTTTACGGCTATTCCTTTTTTGAATCCGCAGAATTCGTCGGCTGTTCCGTTTGCGAGTCCATGGCCAAGGAGGTCGCCCTTCTTGTTGACGATGAGGCATGTCTGAGAGGGCTGAATCCAAGGATCCACTGCTAATACAAAGCCATGGAACACGTTTCGGCCTTGCCGAACAAATGGTTCCGCATCATCGTCGACGACGATCCAAGCAGGACCTGCGCCCCTTGGCCCGAGGTTGAATGTGGGGTCAAGCGTTGATGGAGGAGCGATCTTACGGAGTTGATGAAGGGCTTTTGCTCCATCATCCGTGAGTGAAAGACCACCGTCACCAAGTCGAGGGCTTGCGATGTGTGCGCCCTCCTTTGTATTGGCGTTCTTGACCCTGCCTTGCCTGTTGACTACAAACGTTGCATCTTCGAGCAATGTTCTTGCTTCGGCGAAATCGACGTTGAGAAGCACCGTTAGTTTGTCCGATACGAGTCGCCTGTACACGATTGACTTCGCACGTTCCCTTCCATCGCGGTCAAGCGGGACAGCACTTGCAGATGTATCATCCACGCCATCAACGACGCCTGCTTCAAACAGGGCGGTCATGCATCGAGCCTGAATGCCGTCACCAAACATGTCCACAGTGACAATTTTGCGTTCACCGAGGGAAAGTCGGTCGAGTTCACGGCGAATCCATGGCAAGTTCGGTCGCCGGCGCCAGAGCCATTCTGGACCGTCGATGTGGGCAAATGGATTGAGATCTTCAAGTGAATATGGCACGAGTCCAACCGGTGTGAGGATCAAGACTTCTAAGCCGGGGCAGTGGTGGGTGAGGCGAGCCATGACGTCACTCAATCGCTCTCGCCATGGGCCGGGGCTTCCGTGCATGATCAGCACGGTATCATCGCCTTTTCCTTCAATTCCAGTCGGTTCCCATCGTTGGATAAATTGGCGTCGAGCTGCGACGATGTGAGGTCGAACAAATGTATCTTCGCCACCCCATGCTTCCCCACCTTTGCGTGGTGATTCCTGTGCATGGACGAGCCAGTCCCATCCCTCTTCCCAGCTGCCGGCGTCTTCGCCGCGTTCTCGACCTGCGTCGCGGTCGTTGAGGATGAGGTCATCGAGCATTTTCAGCTTCATCATGGCTTGCTGAGGTCGCGTTGACAGCCACAGAAACGCCTCTCGAAGTGCTGGATGTTGGTGGCTTCGACGTTCGACCAGCCGCCAAATGGTTCCATCACGGATGGCTTGCTTGCATCGTGCGAGTTCGCTCAAGGTCATTTCGAGGTTGTAACGAGCCAACAGTTTGGTTCGCTCGTCCTTTGCCATGGTTCTTACTTCCGACGGGCTGATGTAAGCAACGCAGGGCATCAGAATTGGCCAATCAACCATGGATTCAATCCGTTCTGTACCCCAAGGTGTCAACAAACGGCCATCCCTAGCAAAGAGGGCATAAGCAGCAGAATCAAACAGATCAGCACCCAACGCAATTGACATTGGGAACAACATGGGGTGGCCGCATCCAAACATGTGAACTGGCCGCTGCGGTGGTAGGTAGGGTAGACTTGCGAGCATGATCTTCGCATAGTCTTTGTATCGGTGTTGTTCCATAACTGGAACGATTCCACCGATTGGGTGAACTGCAAACTCATACGCAGCCATGCCTTTTGCTGATTTTGTCCGGAGGTCACGAAACAATCCGCCCTGAATTGGACCATTGAGCATCGTGCTACCGGATGTTGCGACGCTGGGGCCTGCTCGTACGAGGGTTTCATCCACGCAGGCCTCCACTTGCGCATGAGTCATGTCGGGTCTTGAAAAGACATCCAGCATTGTAGCGATGTCGACACCGATGCTGTTTTGAAATTCAACAATTTGTTCCACGCCAACTTCGACATCGCCATAAATGTAGGACTGGAATGTACCCGAATCCGTCATCACAACGCCAGGGAAATCCAAGAGAGAATGAACGCCGTCTGCAGTTGCCTTTGCCTTGAGTTCATCGTGCTTCCAGATGATGTAGGAGTTCGTAATCAGTGCTCCAATGCCATATCTGTCCCACATTTCTCTGGGTTCGATGGTGCGGATGTTCGGGTTGATTACAGGCAAGAGAGCTGGGGTTTCAAGCACCCCGTGTTCGGTGTGCAATCGTCCGAGCCTTGCCCGACCGTCACGTGCAGTGATTTCAAACAAACCAATGTCTTGCTCCCTGCACGGTTTTGGGTCGTCTCTACGGCCTTCGTTCCATGCGCCCATGANGTTCCCCCGTTGCCCGACGGCCTTGAATCCATCCGTTCGGNTCGGCCGCAAGCTTGGTCGCTTCAGACAAATTGTACCTTGCCGTGAACGAGAATAAACTCGCGGCCAAGTTCGTCAAATGTATCCAACAGTGCTTTGTCAAACTGGACACGAACAATCTCTGAATCGCCTTCAAGGTCATTTTTCACTCCTTCCAGCGTTCCAGGGGCAGCTCCACAAGAAAGGCAAGCTCCTGTCAAATCAAGAACGAGGTCCAGTGTTTCAGAACCGTCTTCGGCCCAGTTGAGTGATGAGATGGCAATGCCCCCCCCGTGTCCGTCAAGCGCGGCCCTCACTTCACCTAATCTCGATAGCAAGGCTGGAACCATATCTTCGGTGTGGATCAGGGTGAGAAGGGATGTCGAGCGGAGCCTTTCCTCTTCTATTGGATCAACAGTCTCGGCGATCCGTTTCGCTGCTTCCGCCGACATTGCAGCTTTTGCTTCAGCAGCGTAGGCCGCTACCAAGTCATCCTCTACCATGGATTATGGTTGATGCTCCACCATTTCAAGGCTCGGATTGAAATCTGTGACGGTTGGCTGTCAGTTAGCGGATTCATGAACGCAAGTCGACTACAGCCCTTGATAAGGGAGAGCCGTGAGGAGGTATCGGGTGTGGCGATGAGTCAAGAGATGTTACGTATCGAAAATCTCCACGTGAGCGTCGACGGAACACCAATTATCAAGGGACTCAACCTTACCATCAACCGTGGCGAAATCCATGTGATTATGGGACGCAACGGTGCAGGAAAATCCACCCTTGCCAATGTGGTCATGGGTCACCCTGCGTACGAGATTACAGCTGGTGAAATTCACTTCCAAGGCCGCCCTCTCGACGAACTTGCAGTCTTTGAGCGAGCCCGTGCTGGTATGTTCCTTTCCTTCCAGTACCCCGCCGTCATTCCTGGCGTTCAAGTTGGTACATTCCTCAAGAAATCGGTTGCCTCCGTGCGAGACGATCCTCCCAAAGGTCGTGCTTTCCGGAAAGAACTCAACGAAGCAATGAGTAAACTTGAGATGGATAAGAGCTTCCTCTCGAGGTATGTCAACGATGGTTTCAGCGGTGGTGAAAAGAAGCGGTTGGAAATTCTCCAGATGCTCCTTCTCAAGCCGAGCCTTGCCTTGCTTGACGAAACTGATTCAGGCTTGGACATCGACGCTCTCAGAATCGTATCGAAAGGAATCAACGAAATTGCTCCTGAAGCAGGATGCCTTATCATTACTCACTACCAACGATTGCTGGACCATGTCAAACCACATCATGTCCATGCAATGATTGACGGTGCCATCGTCAAAACCGGCGGTCCCGAGTTGGCCCTGGAACTGGAAGAACGTGGCTATGACTGGCTCGATACAGCGGCTTGAGGTGATATTATGAGTGAAGAAGCGATTGAAGCAGTTGGCGATTACAAGTATGGATTCCACGATCCCGAAAACCACACCATCCGTTTTGATAAAGGGCTCTCAGAACAAGTCGTTCGAGACATCTCCGAACTCAAAAACGAACCCGAGTGGATGACGGACATCCGAGTCAAAGCCTACAGGCACTTCGAGGCCAGAGCTATGCCGGATTGGGGCAACTGTAACCTCTTGGAATCGATTAATTTCGAAAACGTCACCTACTTCCTGCGCTCTTCTAACAAGACCGAGAAGAACTGGGACGATGTGCCTGATGACATCAAGAACACATTCGACCGGCTCGGAATCCCTGAAGCGGAACAAAAGTGGCTCGGTGGCGTGACTGCTCAATACGAATCGGAAGCGGTTTACCACTCCATTCGTGAAGATCTCGAAGAGCAAGGCGTGATTTTCCTCGACATGGATACGGGTCTCAAAACACACCCTGAACTCGTCAAGAAATTCTTCGGGACAGTCGTTCCGCACAGCGATAACAAATTTTCAGCGCTCAACACCGCTGTTTGGTCTGGTGGCTCGTTCATCTATGTGCCAAAAGGCATCTCCGTTGAAATGCCAGTGCAAGCCTACTTCCGAATCAACGCCAAGAACATGGGCCAATTCGAACGCACCCTCATCATTGCCGATGAAGGCAGCACTATTCACTATGTGGAAGGATGCACCGCGCCAAGTTACTCAACAGATTCACTGCATTCTGCAGTTGTGGAACTGGTGGCCATGGAAGGGGCGAAAATTCGGTACTCAACGGTTCAAAACTGGTCCAATAACGTCTACAATCTCGTGACAAAGCGGGCTGTTGCGCACAAAAACGCAACCGTGGAATGGGTCGATGGAAACATTGGCTCAAAGTTGACGATGAAGTATCCATCCGTTCTGCTCAAAGGCGAAGGCGCTCACGCAGAAGTGATTTCAGTGGCTTACGCTGGCGAAGGACAGCACCAAGATGCTGGCGCTAAGGTCCATCACCTCGCACCNAACACCACCTCCAACATCCTTTCGAAATCGATCTCAAAGAACGGAGGCCGCTCATCCTACCGAGGCATGCTTCAAGTGATGCCCAAGGCGAGTGGATGCCGATCGAAAGTGGTGTGTGATGCATTGATTCTTGATGAGAATTCACGCTCGGATACGTACCCAACCATGGAAATCGGGAACTCTTCCGCCGACCTCGAACACGAGGCAAGCGTCTCGAAAGTATCCAGTGACCAACTGTTCTACCTGATGAGCAGGGGGTTCACCGAGGAAGCTGCAATGGGGCTCATTGTCAACGGCTTCTTCGAACCATTCACCCGCGAATTGCCGATGGAATACGCCGTNGAACTCAACAAACTTCTCGAACTTGAAATGGAGGGTTCGATTGGATGAGCTACCTGCAAATGGTAGTTCCACCACGTTCGGCTCATTTGTGGAGATACACTCCTTGGAACCGAATTCACCCGACCAAACCGGACGAACTCCCCGATGTTGACCCGTTGAAATTCGAGATTGAAGGGTGCGTAGCATCACCATTTGAAAGGGCCNCCAATGAGTCTGACATCGCTCGGGCTTTTCTTCATGAAGTGGGTGGTGAAGCACAAAAACTCACCATTAACGGAAAGGGCGAAGTGATTCACATCCGAGCACGTGCCAGCGGCCACATCGCAGTTGGCCATCTTGACCTTGATGTCAAAGGGGAAGCAACAATCATCCTCCATTTGTCCGGCGAACCAGGATGGTGTGGTATACACCTCTCGGGTACGATTCACCCCAACGCCCACCTAGGTTTTGGATTCATCAATGAACTCGACCAATCAACCAAATTGCTCCGCTGCGATGATTGGCTGATTGAACGGGATGCATCATTCGACAATGCTACCCTTTCCGTTGGTGGCTTCAACTGTAAATCCGACCTGAGGGCAACGTTGAACGGGACAGGTGCTTCCATTCGACAATCTGTTACTGCCCACAGCCAAGGTGCTCGGCACGACGATCATCACATCGAAATTCACCACCTCCATGGCCACACAAACTCTGACCTGGTCTCAAACGCAGCATGTGCAGGACGCAGCCATTTCGTAGCCACTGGCTTGTTGACCATTGCGGAAGGAGCAGACGGTTCTGACGCTGGTCAAGTGTTCCGAAACCTTCTCCTTTCTGAGAAAGCACGTGCAGAAGCAATTCCTGAACTCGAAGTGCTCGCAGATGATGTGTCTGCAGCCCACGGTGCAGCAAGTGCACCCATTGATGCATCGCAACTCCATTACCTCATGTCTCGAGGTTTGAGCCCGGAAGAAAGCGAATCAATGATTGTCAACGGCTTCCTCATCGATGCCTTTTCCAATCTGAAGAACGACACCCTCACCGAACAGATGCGAACACGACTGACAGTCCATTTGGAATGTGAACTCAAAAGGTGATGGTATGGCCCTTCGAGACGACTTCCCAATTTTGCAGCGTATGGTCCATGGCCACCCGCTCGTCTACCTCGACAATGCCGCAACAACTCAAAAACCACAAGTCGTGATCGATGCGATGAACGATTATTACACACAATCCAATGCCAATGTCCACCGAGCCGTCCATACACTTGCTGGTGAAGCAACGGATGGGTATGAAGGATGCAGAACCCGTTTGAAAACTTGGTTCAATGCTGAGCGAGCAATCCTAACGAGCGGCACCACTGAAGCCATCAATCTCGTCGCCCATGCTTGGGGTCGAGCCAACCTCGTCAAGGATGATGCCATTGTGCTCACAGAAATGGAACACCACTCCGATATCGTCCCTTGGCAAATGCTAGCNGAAGAACGAGGCATCGAAGTTCGTTACGTACCAGTNCTCGATGATTTCACATTGGACATGGATGTCTATGCTGCTTCACTTGAAGGCGCGAAACTTGTTTGCGTGGTTCACACTTCGAACGTCTTAGGCGTACGCAACCCGCTCGAAGACATCATTCGACTGGGCCATGAAGCGGGCGCCAAGGTCTTGATTGATGCCGCACAAGGTGTTCCGCACGACCGAATCGACTTCGAGGCATTTGGCGCAGATTTCATGGCGTTCTCCGCCCATAAAATGTGCGGGCCTACCGGCATTGGTGCTCTTCTCGTACGGCCTGAGGTGTTTGAAGATGGAGCCATTCATGGGTGGCGGTGACATGATTGAGACAGTGACCATCGAAGGCTCAACATACCAAACCAATGAACACAAATTCGAAGCCGGAACCCCACGAATCGCAGAGGCAATTGGGTGGGACGCAGCTTTTGGCTGGATGGAATCCCTCGATCTCAAGCAAGAGCACAAGCGAATGCTTGAGATTGCTCGATACACGGCTGCAGAGTTGCGCGCCCTTGGTATGACCGTTTATGGTCGCCATGATGACGCTGACAGCGCCGTAGTGTCGTTCCTCCATCCGACCCTTCACAGCGAAGACCTCGCTCACCTTCTCGATGCAGGCGGATATGCAGTTCGAACCGGCCATCACTGTGCCCAACCCCTCTTGCATCGTTTAGGGATTTCCAGCACGGTGCGAGCGTCGTTTTACTTGTACAACACGATGGAGGAGGCTGAACGATTCATCGCTCAAGTCAAGATCATTTTGGAGAGGTTTGTATGACCTACCCGGCTCAGTTGGTTGAACTCATCGAAGAATTTCAAGACGTCGACGACCAAATGGAACGCCTTGAGATGGTCTTCGAAATGGCTGATGAAGTGGTGCTCATTCCAATCGATGACTGGTCCGATCGCACTCGCGTCGTTGGTTGTCAATCTGAGGCGCATGTGCACGTGAGCCTCGATGACGGCAAGGTTTTGATGGCCAGCGCTGCTGATGCTCAATTGGTCCAAGGACTCATGGGTATTCTCACCATTGCCATCAACGGGAGTGCCCCAGCGCAAGCACTGCTCCTTTCACCAGCGTTTGCCCAAGAGATGGGCATCCTCAAGTCCCTCTCCCCGAGCCGTTCAAATGGGTTCAGAAACATGTTCGATAAGGTCATGTTGGAAATAAGAGGGTTGGTGGAATAAATGGTTGAGAAACAAGATGTCATGCATCATTTGGATGAAGTTGAAGATCCTGAATTGGAACTTTCCATCGTCGAACTAGGGCTCGTGTATGATGTTCGCTTCGAAACAAAGGATGGCGCCATGCATGCCGAGATTGACCTGACACTGACTTCTCCCGGTTGCCCCGCAGCACCGGAAATCATGGCGGCCACGCATAGGGCTGCTCTCCTTACAGAGGGTCTCGAATCCGTGCACATCAACCTTGTATGGTCGCCTCGTTGGGACCCAAAAATCCACGCAACNGAAGATGCACGGATGGATATGGGCATCTGGGACTGATTATCGCTTAACCACAACCGTCAGTAAATCGCCATCCTGGAGCAGATGGTCCAAACCGACACGTTGCCAATCAAACTTTGCGCTCGGGCCTTTGACCCTAGCATAGCGGAATTTACGGACGAAATCCCGATGCAATTGGTTGCAAATGTGTTCGACGGTGGAATCGTCTTTGACGATCAATGGTTCCTCCATGTCTGCTTCTTGTCCTTGTGGTTTCAAGAANACACGCATGAAACCGAGGTTGTCGTAAATGAAATCCTTGAGGTCCTCAAGGCCAAATCCTTTGAAGGCTGAAATCCGCATGACAGGCCAATCTTCTGGTAGATTCGATCGAGCTTTGACCAATTCTTCTTCCGAGGCGATGTCGATTTTGTTGATGGCAATAACTGCCTTCTCGTAAATTCGATTTTGCGCCAAACAATCGACAATTTGTTCTGCAGTGGTGTTGTTTCGGAGCGTTACAATGGCTGAAGTGAATCCAAAAGAGCGAATGATGTCACCAATCTCTTCGTTGCTGAGGTGCGTCTGTTCCACAGTCGTCCTCACGTCAATGCCACCACGTTCTGTTCGCTTGATGAACACTGGCGGGCGCGTTTCGTTGAGCCTTAGACCGGCATTGTGGAGTTCCCGGTGAAGGACATTGAAGTGAGCATCTTGGAATGGGTCGACAATATAGAGCACCATGTCCGCACTGCGAATGACGTTGAGAATCTCTCGGCCACGCCCTTTTCCTTCTGCAGCACCCTTGATCAATCCCGGCAAATCCAGAATCTGAATTTTTGCCCCACGGTGTTCCATGACGCCGGGGATACAGGTCAGTGTGGTGAACGCATAGCCGGCTACTTCAGAGTGTGCGTCAGTGACTTTGGAAATGAGTGTTGATTTGCCGACGGATGGAAATCCAACGAGGGCCACCGTCGCATCTCCTGATTTTTTGACTTCGAAACCCTTACCGCCGCCACTTGCCTTTGAGTGGGCATGTGCCCTTTCTTCCTTGATCTTCAACTGGGCGATTTTGGCCTTCAGTTTGCCGATGTGAGCGTTTGTGGCTTTGTTTTTCTGAGTCTTGTCAATCTCAGCGCGAATCAATTCGATTTGCTCCTTAATTGTGGCCACGACAAAACCCTCCAATCCGAACGGAGCGCCGCGCATTCTTCAATGCTGTTGCCTACCCATCCGTGAGGTGGAGGTTCATCTCAGGGATGAAAGGGGTGCGTGCCTTGAGCCGATGCCATCAAACGGGTCGGGCACCACGCTTGCAGCATGGGGCTCGAGTTGGTGTTGCTTCTTGTCGATGAGCCGGCCTTGAATGGGTTGCTTGATCGCACGTGGGGCGATTTGTACACCGGCATGGAAAAAGGCGCATTCCGTTCAATACGGCCCAAAGCAGACGCACGGCTGAAACGCTCGTTTGATATTGATGCTGAAGCAGAATTACTCGATTGGATGGATTCTTGTTCAGTTGATGCCAAGACCCGCTTGGTTGATGCCTTCTCCTCAATGAGGGATGGTGAAGAGGGCCTCCTTCATCTCATGAAGTATGCAAGCCCTGGTGCTTGGGAAGTGTGGGAGGGGCGAGCCTTTCTCTACCTCGATGTAGCTCTCAAAACAAACGTGCCTCATGTTGACGACTTGTACAGTGAATCCACATGGCAACAAGCATGTATGCAACTTAGTGGTCTCTCCGAGGATGAGTTTGCCGATGCCGTTTGCCTCGATTGGATGGGGCGAAGAAAAGAGCTTGGTGAAACCCTCGACGAGAAAGAGGACCCAAAGATTGTACCGACGTATGAAGCCCATAACCGTGCAAGTCGCACCATGGTATACGCCGTCAATCGTTGGCTCAACGAAGACGACCTTGTCGGGGTCGTGGGCCGTGAACATCTCCGGGCTGCTGAATGGGGCTATGGCCCATGGAACCTCAGGGTCTTCCTTCAGGGTTGAACGAGGGGTTCAAAGACCACTTGCTGCACCGCGGCATCATGAGCGAAGGCGATGTTGCTGACGACGAGGTCCCAGTCATCGAAGAAGGAATGGAAACGATGGACGTTGGCGAAGAAGTCGAAGTCGAAATCCAAGACCCACTTGAAGTGGCCCTCGAACGTGCTGAAACGGCGGAGAAGGAAATCGCCTACAAAGATGCTGAGATTCAGAATGTCCGAAAGCGTTTGATGGCTGAGAAAGCAGAATTGATCCAGTACAGTGGGATGGGTCTCGCCCGTCGAATGCTCACGGTTCTGGGCGATGTTGATCGAGCGCTTGCGAACGTCGATGAGGCAGATGAAGGCCCAATGGCACAAGGCCTTCGCTTGACTCGCAACAAAATGTGGCATGAACTTCAAGCCGATGGTGTCACGGCCATTGATGCCAAGGGACAAAAGTTCGATCCAGCAAAGATGGAAGCAATCACCACCATTCCTGCATCAGATGCGTTCCCGGCAGGGTGCGTCGTTGATGTTCTTGAAGCGGGATACATGTACAAACAACGCGTTTTGACGGCGACACGAGTGGTTGTAGCTTCTGAAGATTGACGGCCAAACCTTCTTGTGATTCACTCGCCAGTCAAACTCATGGTCAAGAAGTTCGCAGGCAAAGTTGTTGGCAAAGCCTCCAGCGCTGCAGGGAAGGCTGCAAAAACCGCAACCAAGGAAGCAGCAGGAGCCATCAAACGGAACATCGTGGATGAAGCAACTAAGCCGCTCAAAGAGGCGGCCAAGAAGAAAGCATCAGAATTCACAGAATCTGTTCGCTCGAAAGCAGAAGCGAAGGTTCGTGAAGCAGTGAAAGAGCAAGTCAAAAAAGATGTCAAGAAAAAACTCTTCAGAAAGTAATCAGCCAGCATGGAAACCTGTTTCAAACGTCGAAAGTCGGTACAGTGCGTCGGTTTCAATCAGCCATTCAATGACTGGTGAGGGTACACTTGAACCCAGTACTTCTCGAACTGCGTCGTCGTCATAAACCGTTGAAAGCATCTTTGCAGTTTGGCGAACCCGCCACCCTTCAAACCGTTCCCTGTCTTCCAAGGGGAGGTCATGCACTGGGAATCCTGCCTCCTTGTAGAGACTTGATGTTGGTTTGTCCGATGTAACAAGGGTCCCCTCGCCGTGGATGGCACGGGCATGTTCAACCCAATTTGGCGGGTCATTGATGTCTTCAATCGTGCAGATCTCAATCTCGAGGTTTTGGTGTTCTGCCCATGCCTTGATCATCATGGAACGCTCTTCAGCCGACCATGGATTATTCGGTTCCCATTCACTCTGAGCAGAGCCGATGGCAACCATCACCTTCTGGTTTGGATGGAGGGCTGCGGCCTTCATGACCAACGATGCATGGCCATTATGGAAGGGCTGAAATCGACCCAAAACGATGGCACGGTTCATGATAGGTCCTCAGAAATAAGATTCGACATCGACTTCAGGCAGGTCATGGCCACATGCTCTGAAGCATTGGAGCATGCGCTTGCAGCCCTCGACCATCTCTTCGACAGGAGTTTCACCCATCGAACCAACCCGGAACATCTTCCCTTTGAGGTGGTCTTGGCCCCCAATCACTTGAGTGTCGAACTCTTCCTTCAGCCTTGCACGCCATGCATCATCAATTCCTTCTGGATACATGATGGCCGTTACCGAAGCGCTGCGACCCGACCTGTCTGCAAGCAACTCAAAGCCAAGGTCAGAGAATAAATTTCGAACGCCGTTTGCCATGTGCGCACATCGGTTCCAACGTGCTTCGTTTGTTTCCTGTCGAAGCACTTCCAAAGCAGCACCCCAACCCATGGCGAGGTTGATTGCTGGTGTCCATGGCGTTTGGTCGTCGTCCCCTTTCTTCAAAGCAGACATCAGGTCGAGATAGTAAGTCGGGTTTGCATCGCCTTGTTCACGAATCGCCTTCGCTCGTTCGATGTAATGCTCATTAATGGCAATGGCCGCAATACCGGATGGTCCAGCCGTGCATTTCTGCGCTCCGGTCACAACCGCTTCTGCATGCCATTCGGCGGGGTTGACTGGCATGCCGCCTACGGATGTAATGCCATCCAAAATGAAGGCAGTGTCGTGGCGAGCGCACATTTCAGCGATGGCCTCTGCATCTTGTGTGATGCCAGTGCTCGTTTCATTGTGACAAATCAAAACTGCCTCGTAGCATTTTCGCTCAAGTTGTCGTTCAAGTTCACCAAGGTCGAAGGCCCGACCCCATTCTCCCTTCAAGTGCTTCACATTGCAAAAACGGTCACACATTTCCGCCACTCGCTCTCCGAATTTACCGTTGGTTGGGACGAGTACGAGATCGTTGGTTCGAAATCGATTGGCGATGACCATCTCCATGGCTGCTGTACCGCTTCCCGAAACGACGACGACTTTGTAACCGTCCTCACCTGTCCAAGACTCAGTTTTGCGTTCAGGGTTGGATGGTGACAAATTGAATGCCGAGCGAAGGCCAGAATTCAAGGTGGCCATGACATCACGGAATTCAGTTCCACGAGCCGTTATGACAGGTGTGCCCATGGCATCGAGGCATGGTTGGCCCATTCGAACAGGGCCGGGGACAAGAAAGCAATCATTGTAGCCCATGGAATGTCGCACTGCACGGAGGTTCTTCAAGACCACACATCACCGGACATACTTCGGTCGCAATCCAACCATTCCGTTGACCTCTTAGTGTGGCGTCCACTGGTTGCGTCATGGTGCGCATTGGATTAGCGATGTTGCAGGGGGCGCGCCATGAACACATCGAATCGCTGCACGGTGCAGCAGCAGAACTTGGCCTCGATGTAGAAATTGTGGAACTGCGCCGTGGTGACCAGGTTGATGCGCTCCTTGACGGGCTTATTTTGCCCGGTGGGGAGTCAACAGCCATGAGGAAAGCAAGCGAAAGTGAGGCACTTCTTCCTGCCCTTTTTTCTTGGATGGATTCAAATGAACATCGGCCTGTGTTAGGCACGTGCGCTGGAGCGATTCTCTTGGCTTCTCCTGGATTGAATCGGGACCCATTCATCCACGCTTCAATCGCTCGAAATGCCTGGGGTCGTCAACGCCAATCCTTCGAGGCAACTGTTGATGTGCACATGACAACACCTCTTGGTAACGGCACCGGCGAACACAACAACGATGCCGATCGGTTCAACCACCGCCCCCTACCAGTTGCCCCTAACGCTGCGGCACTGAATGATGAGGGCTTTCCTGGCGTGTTCATACGAGCTCCCAGATTCGATGCACAAAGCATCGAATGCAAAACCATCGCTTCACTCGGCGAAGAGGCTGTTGGCGTTCTTGATGGGCATCGGATGGCGCTGACATTTCATCCAGAACTGACGCTGGATCGTCGCTTTCATCGCTGGTTGCTGACTGAGGCTGAACGCTGCAAGGGCGAGCGTTAACATCGACGCCTTCAAACCAAACAGGTTCTAGGACGGGTTGAGTTCCATGGCTACATCGTTGCAAATGGCCACTGAAATCCTCCCTGCAGAGGAAGGTGAGGCAGAAGGTTGCGTGCAGTGCCAACTCGGAAGCAAGCTTGTTCTCTTTGTGACTGGGAAGTGCCATTGGGGGTGTGATTATTGCCCCCTTTCTGACAACCGCAGGGAATCACCAGATATGTTTGCCAATGAGCGACGCTGCACGACGTGGGAGGAAGTCATTGAGGAAGGCCACGCAATGCGTGCCACAGGAACTGGAATCACCGGCGGGGATCCGATGCTTGATTTGGAGCGTTCCCTCGAGGCTGTCAAACAACTCAAAGCCGCCTTCGGGTCTGACCATCACATTCACCTCTACACTTCGATTCCTTTTGCGACTGATCGGGCTGCTGATTTTGGTGCAGCGGGACTCGATGAAATCCGTTTCCATTTACTCGATGGAACCGTTCACAAATACACGGAGATCATGCAAGCATGTGTTGATGCTGGTATCGAAGTGGGTGTTGAACTTCCGTGTGAGCCCGACAAAGAGGATCAGTTGTTTTCTCTTCTGAACCAACTTCAGACCTCCCCTGCATCATTTCTCAACCTCAACGAACTTGAAATCACTGTTGGGAATCAAGAGAACATGGATGTCCGGGGCTTCAATCTCAGTGGTGGAATCACCGCAGCCGCTGAAGGTTCTGCTGACCTTGCCATCCGGCTAAAAGAAGCTTCTGCTGAATTGAATTTCCACGTCAAATTCTGCTCTGCCAGGTACAAAGATGCTGGCCAATTGCGTGCTCGATTCCGACGACGAGGCCAAGCAACGTTGCGACCTTACGAAGTGTTGAGTGAAGATGACACCATTCTTTTTGGCGCCATTCCTACCTCGTTAGAGGATGCAACCGGTGATGTCAATGAGCTTCAACACGAACTCGGTGTCAGTGAAGGTTGGATCCGATATGACGCCCCAAGCCAACGAATCGAACTACCACTGTCTTTGGCGGAAGACCTCGCAGAAGTCTTGAGCGTGCCTGTTTTGTTGGTCGAAGTTCACCCAACACACGAACGCCTTGAAGTTGGCGTGGTTCACCTCAATGAGCACCGTTGAGTCGGACCAAACACCTCAACGGCGAGGCTTATATCATCGGTGCTTTAGGACAGGCTACCTTAGGGCTCGTGGTCTAGGGGTTATGANGTCGCCTTCACATGGCGAAGATCGCCGGTTCAATTCCGGCCGAGCCCACTAATTGACAACAAAGGCGGAATTGCTCCAGCCAAGAACAATCTGNNTGGATTTGAGGTGTTCTCTGGCGCCGGTTCAATTCCGGCCGAGCCCACTAATTGACAACAGGAGCGAATCTTCTTCATCTGTGAACTNAACAATTTNATCCTTATTTTAACGATATATTTCAGCAGGTTTCGCAAGGCATTACCGCGCTACTTTGAATAAGCAATTTGCATACACCAGCCTATGGGCGTTGTCGACGGGGTCAAAGGATTCGTCCTTAGCACACCTCAGCGTGTTGTAAACACGTTCAAACAAGCCGATGTTGGTGTCTTCAAACAAGCAGACACCTGGAAAGCATTTGGGATTGCTGTCTTGATGTTTGTCACCATCTCGTATGCTGCTTTGTCGATGTTCGACAGCATGGATGAGATCTTTGCATCAGATGCTGAACCCGCTCCAATTCCAAACATGGTTTTTGAATCACTCAACCGGACAGGGATCGAATCGAATGTGTCGAATGACACAGGGTGGATTCATCTTGATGAGCACCGTGGTTCCATCATCATTCTCGATTTCATGGCTCACGATTGCAGCAATTGCCACGCGGTCCAAGAGCATATTGAGGACGAGATGGATGAGTGGCATAGTCAAGCGGAAGCTGCTGGGAAAAGTCTCAAAATTTTCGGTTACGGTGCCTGGTACATTGAGACACTTGATTACCTCAATGAAACTTCAGGTGCCTACCATGTCCCAGCCTATCCTACAGGATTGGGTAGCACGGAAGCTGGCGTGCTTGAGGATGGTACAACACTTGATCCAGTCCGCCTCTTCACGACGGGTGGAAGTGGCCAAATTCCCGTTGTCATGGTGATTGATGAAGAAGGATACATCATTGCCAAAGAGGCAACAGGTACACCTTCCGATAAGTGGGCGAAATTCGATGGTGTCTTGCAAGATGCACTGGAAGGTGATGTCCAAGACACGATGTCAAACCGCATTGCTTGGGAAGAGC
>JGI26273J51734_10000337_pt1 | contig 24763 bp, 45 predicted proteins | sample SaaInlV_125m_DNA_FD_51734 | JGI IMG/M metagenome (IMG submission 51734) | reverse complement strand
TTACTCATTATTTCATTACCTTTGCTGCGGTTTCACCAGTTGCATTCATAAATTCAGTCATTGATTTTACTGCAACTTTTGAGAAAGCTGTTTGAGCTTCAATAAAAGCATGTAATGGTGCAGACAATTTTTCGTCTTTGACCAATGTATCAACCATTGTTTTCTTAGTTGATTGTACGTGGTCGATAAAGTAGTTGGTTGTAAAGTCATTAAACATTTTAGTTCTCCTGTGTGTGTTAAAAGGGCAGCAAAGGTTCATCCTCCACCTACCCACTTATCACTTGGACGATACCAATTTTTTTGGTTGTGAATACGTCCAAGNAATTCCTGTATCTCATGCATTTCAGCACGAGACTCGTCTGATGCTTCGCCTTGAGCAATAGCCAAACCTCTTCGGCCAGCCTTTGCTCTTAGCGCTGATTCAATAACTTCAATGTCTCTTACAGAAAGATCAAATTTGTTATTGGGTTTCATAGCGATCTTGTCCCGTAATAAGAACGATAAACTTCAGCAAGTTCTCGTTGGTCAGTTGACTCTTGAACGACATAGTCTTCTTTGTCAACTCGGGCGGCATCCGCTATACCTATAGCATCTTCTAAACGTGATGCTATAGCAATAATTTCGCCGTCTTTTTTTCTAATGATATGCATTAGCTTCCCCATCCAGCAAATTCATGCCCCTCTAAAGGAATGTGTCTTTCTTTATTATTGGCGCTCATTTTTCTAATCCTATACAAGGAATAAGAATACTTTGCTTACAATTGTCTGGATAAGCAATAGCTGACCCAAGAATAGGCAATCCTACCATCATAATAGTAATAAGCAAAAATGCCCAGCCTAAGCCTTTTGTTGTGCAATAGTTTGTTTGTTCACTCATACGTTCCACTCCATTTTTTCTTCAATAGCCATTGATACGAACTGATAATAATCTCTATTTTCATCGTCCATNTGTGCAAAATATAAACCTGCTGATGCCATTAGCGCATGAATATTCGAATCTTCTTCAAGATGCGCTCGTGGATGTGATTCCATTAGCGCTTGGATTTCATTCATAACATCATTAAGTTTTTCTTGGATTTTACTCATGCTCGCCGCCGTTGGCGCGACCATCATACTTACGTCCTGCTTTCAAAATATTATTTAATGACTCAGGATTATTTTCAGCTTGGCGGAATGTTACAATTGTGATTGTAATACCACTAATCAAAAGCAGGTGGAATGCAGCACTAAGACCGAAAGCNACATAGCTTCCTACCATTAGGGCAAAGATACCAGACCAAATAAAGAATAGACACTGAAAGATCATGTGTCCTACCATAGGGTCTAAATTTCGTAGTGGGGATTTTTCAACTGTCATTACGCTATCCCACATGTCTCTGGGGATTGAAGCGAGTTCAGTAAGTGTAGTTGCCCATCCAATAGGCTTTACTTTTTTCATATTAATTCTCCGTGTGTGAGTGTATTTATTAGGTATATTATTAATATATCACTAATTACACAAAAGTAAATAGGTCAAATTGTCACATAAAGGGAGGGCGTAAACCCTCCCAGTGTTAATACAATTAACCGTTTAGTAATTCAGGATTACTAGTATTGATTTCAATCTTACGTGGTTTCTTTTCTTCAGGAATTACATTTTCTAATTTAACTGTCAAAATTCCGTCTGAAAGATCAGCACCATTAACGACGATTGAATCCATCAAAGTAAATCTACGCTCAAAACCTCGTGTTGAAATACCTTTGTGGATATAATCAACTTCACTTGGAGCGGGATGTTTGCCAGTGATACTAAGCTCACCATCTTTCAACATGATTTCTAAATCTTCATACTTAAAACCAGCAATAGCTAATTGTAGTTCATAGCTATCTTCGCCTGTTTTAACAATGTTGTATGGAGGGTAATTGCCTTGACCTGGCGTTGCTGTTTTCATCCTATCTACCATACGGTCAAAGCCGATGAAGAATGGATCGTTAAGCAGAGTTGTGTCTAGTCTACGTGTATTCATTTTGCTATCTCCTTTATATAAGCAAGATTTAATAGGTGAGAACCCGAAGCGAACTCACCTACTATTTATTAACCAGTACTCCCAAAACCACCGTCTCGGTCAAGTTTTTTTTCTGGTTTTTCTTTTGTTTCAACAATTTTGAGCTTAGGTTGACTGCGAAGTGTTTTTTCAATCATACACTGTACAAGTCTATCTCCATGTTCAATAACTGCTAAACTATCTGTAATATTACTAAGCATCATAAAGACTTCGTCCGTATAATCTGAATCAATTATACCAACACTATTCGTTAATGTCAACCCTCTTTTTAGAGCAGTTCCTGAACGGATGAACATCTTCATAACATGCCCGTCTGGAATATCAAAAATTAATCCTGTAGGTACAAGTGCTCTCATACCTGGCGCCAATTGGAATGCATTTCTAGCAGTACCAACACCTTTAACAGCGATTTCAACTTTTTTATTCCAAGAATTATATGCTGTAATTCTTTGGCCGTGTTCTACACATGCGGTTAAATCAAAAGCAGCAGAGCCTTGTGTAGCATAAGCAGGCAATGACGCACCGTCTTTCATTCTATATACTTTCATAATTTACTTCTTTCCAATATTATATTTTGCTTCAAGTATCCAATTTGATTTTTCTTTATGAGAAAGAATTTTAATTTGATTAATAGGAGCAGCAAGTTTTTCTGATTCCTGCGGAGCGACTATTGAAATTAAATCCCATTCATCTAATAAATTCACAATTGTATTTCTTCTAGCTTCATCTTCGTCAGTAAAAGTATTCTTTTTCCCGTCTAAAATAAAAAGCTCTTTAAAATGTAAGATCGAATAACGACCTTGCTTGTGTAAAATATGACACGTCTGGTAAAGCTTTTTCTCTTTACGAGATGAAATGCCGATACGTGTAAGTGTTTCTTTTACCTTTAAAAAACTATCTGGGGAGGGAAGCGAAATCTCTATACCGACACCTTTAAAAATGTCTTCATTTTGCATAACGATAGCACCTTATTATTATTAATTATTATCACGATGCCCACCTTGACCATCAGATAATATTTATTTTATTTTGAAACTCCACCAGTAGTTAGCTTATTATGTATTAGTTTTAGGTCATCTTTACTCAAAGCTTTCAAGTATAGCTTGGCAATGGTACGATTACATTGGTAAACTTCTTGAATAGCATCGAGGTCTTCACTTTTATCAGCCTTAGGCCATTTGGAAAACCGTTTGCGTTTACGTAATGCGCCACGGTAGTATTGAAATTGAGCATCATAGAATAAGTGTGCTCGCATATTCATTTCATTTGCATGGAGAATAGTATCCTCAAAGTTAGTAAACCCACGGTTAACCATATAAGGTGTGTACTCTTTTTCTGCAATTTCTGGATTATCATGATTACCAATAAGGTCTTCCTTAGAGAAAGACACGGCGTTCATAAAATCAAAGGGACTGATCTCTTTCGGCAAGGGCTTCCTCCAACTCTTTTAACATATCATCAAAATCATCAGCACAGGTTTGGCACATCTTAAAATTAAGAGGACCTTCAGCTGTGTCGATATCTACACTGTATATTTCTTTTTTATTCATAAGCTTTTCACAATTAAAACACGTGTGCATACCTACGAGTTTTTTAATCCATTCGCTCATTTGTATTCAGCTTCCATCATAACTTCTGTAAGGAAAGCTACCATGTTAACTTCAAGATCAGCAACAAAGTTTGCTTTATACATGTAGTCAGCCAATGTTACTACAAAACCAGGCATGCTTTTCATTTCAACTTTATCTGACGCCATGTCATAAATGCGACGGAACATCTCATTCATATCTTGGTCTGAGTTCTTTGCAACCCATTTACGCATATCAGTAAAAGCTTTAGACTTGAGCATTTTAAACAACTCATCCATAGACTCTTGCTTAAGGTTAACAAAAATACCTTCATCAATACGACCAGATGCTGCATAGGATTGTAGCTCGGTCAGTACACGACGAAAGTCAGGAAAATGTTTTTGAATTACTTTTGCAACTACAGCTTTGTCATATGGAACAATTTCTACCGCAAGGATTGCCTCTACTCGTTTCATAAACTGCATAGCAAGCTGTGGACGATCATTGGTTTCAATAGTAAAATCAACCTCACTCAAACGAGAGCGGAGAGGTGAAATGATACGGTTTTTAAAGTTGCATGTGAATATAAATCCACAGTTAGAGGAATATTCCTCGATGAAATTACGTAAAGCTGGTTGAACATTTGCAGCATTTAGGTAATCGGCTTCATCAAAGATAACATATTTACGACCACCGCTAAGGGATACAGCCGAGGCATATGTTGAGATATCATAGCGAAGGGTATCAATGTTTACGTTCAATGAACCATTCTTTACAATATAGTCACAACCCATTTCTTCAAGCATAGCTTTTGCGATGGTTGTTTTACCTACACCAGGACCACCAGTCAGCAATAAGTTTGGTACACTATCATCAGCGACAAACTTTTTAAACATTGCTTTGGTTTTTTCAGGTAGGATAGTGTCGTTAATTACTTGCGGGCGATACTTTTCAACCCACAACACTTCATTTGCTTTTGCATCAATAGACATAATGTCTCCATCATAATATAAAATAAGGTGCGGGTTTGTTTTATAACGAGAGCCCGCATTCGTTTTCCTCCTTAGCTCACCTTATCAGCTAGGGGAGCATCGCCTGGTACTGCAGCAGGAGCGTCTGGGTTAGGCATTGAACCTTGAGGAGGCTCTTCACCTTTTGGAGCATTCTGGCGAAGAAACATTTCAAGTTTATTACGTAGAATACCAATGCCAGCCAGCTCTTGTCCTTCAAAAGCACCACGGCGTGAGGTTACATCAATCATCTGTACAACCGTAGCAATATCCTGCAACGAAATTTGTACCGGTTCTTGTTTTTGTTCTGGGTTTTGTGTCTGATTATCAGCCATTATTCATTTCCTTTTTTGTAAGTCGACTTAGTATCAATTGCCACAAAGTATGTGACACCTTCGCTTTTAAACTCAGAGATACCCTTTGCGCATAGAGTAACTTGGTAATCCTGAGGCAAAAGCTTAAGATTATCAGTTTTGATAATAATCTTAAATTCATCAGATGTAGTGCCGATCTCAACACCATAATCATCAGAGTTATCGTTATTGCCATCGATAGCTTTCAAGTAAATTTTACCTTCTTGACCAACGAAAGCAACTTCTTGGAATTGAAGAACTCCAGCAGCTTTAATTACTGATTGAAGATCTTCCCATGATACAGCAACTTCAACATCAGCTGATGGCAACTGAATGTCTTTTTCAGGAGCCGCATGGATCATGGAGATGTCAGCATAAACGTATTTGGTACGTTGTTTGCCGTTTTGAATGATAAAATACTTATCATGGAATTCCACATCTGGGTCTTTATATAGACCGAGGATGGATAAAAACCGAGACAAATCATATACACATGCTTGTGATGGGATTTGATCTGGGATAGTTGCAGTTGCAACTAGGGTTTTTTCTGGTGTTACAGTTTTAAGAACATTACCTTCCTTCATTAGGATTGATTTGTTAATGGTCGAAAAACTTTTTAGAATCGTAAGAGTACGTTCACTGAATTTCATTATATAGCTCCTTCAATATTGTATTTATACATAGTATCACTTTTTACGCTTTTTGTCAACACTTTTTTTGTAATTCTTTTTATTACTGGTTTTATCTGCGGTAGCTGACATACCGAGAGATCCAATGTGACCAAGAGAACCTTTAAAAACGTAGGATCCAATGTGCTGTAGTTGTATCCAAGGACACATCCAAATTTTCATGCCAAAAGATCGAGCGGCATTACAAAAGAAATAATCCTCAGATAAGTAACGCTTTGACTTAGGATCAATGACACAGTCAAAATATGCATGGATCATAGTTGAACCATCAAAATGTTCTGTACGTGCATGATCTGGTTTATAAGCCAAATGCGGTGTCTTCTCTTTAAACTTGGTAAACGTATCACGTGGGATTAGCATGAAGCCTGTACCNGCTTCTCCAACCTCAAGTGGTGATGTAATTTCAAATGAAGATTGCCTATTAACAGGATTAAAAACATAATCAGCTGTATAGTTTTCAAGCTCAAATGGATTATCATCAGCCTTACCAGATTTAACTGCAGTAGTTACCTTTTCCCATGCAATAGTTTTCTTAGGATATGGTCCAGTAACAACGTTATATTTTTCTGGATCTTGGTTATGTACAGCAATAAGACCAAACACATCCTTTGGATTAAAACCAATGTCTGCGTCAATAAACAAAAGGTGTGTACAATCAGATCTGAGAAACTCGTCAACAATATAGTTACGAGCTCTTTGAATTAAGCTCTCATTAAATAGGTAGTAAAACCTAACGGTAATACCATTTGCTGCGCAAACCATAGCTAAGTCAGTACAAGACTTAGTGTATGAACCAGAGCATTGGCCACCATACATCGGAGTTCCAACAAAGATTTTATACTCTCTTAGTTTCTCGATTGATATTTCTATTTTACTCATATTTCAATTTGCTCCAAATCTGCTTCAGCTCTAACGATAGTTTGAAGCCTCAAAACATCTGCTGCTACGTCGTGTTTACTATCATGCGCTTTAAAATTGTATTCCCATTTTTCTATATTGGATACGGGAATAAATCCATTCTTTCCACCTGGCACATTAAAATTAAATTTGGCATCAATAAAAGTACGAGTATCACGTACAGCCCACCATTTTAAATAAGCACCAAGCTTTTCAAGTCGTCCTGCNTTTTGAGCAATACGTTCCAAAATAACTGGATCAAAACTATTTGACCTAGACCACCAACAAGCAATGTCGCCTTTTTGCTGTAGATAGTCAATAAGTCGGTCTATAAACTGATCTGATTTCAAATCAAGTTCTGGGTTTGGCTTCATATTTGTACGAAGCTCAGGTGGCTGATCTAACCACCACTGCAAGTCTCGTTTGTTATATTTACAACCATGATTAACCATTTGGTCTTTAATATCAAACTTTGCAGTTTTCATATCAAGAATTAACTCTTTAAATGAGTATGGATTCTCCGTAAATCGTTCCCACTCAAATGTGGTATATGAACAATCAATAGCAGGTACTTCACGAGCGTTTTGACCAATAGTTTCAAAATCAATAATAAAATGTGTACTCATAAAAATGCCTCTAAAGTTGCACCGCGTTCGGTGTATTGCGCTTCTTGTCTATGATTATACTGCATAATGTAGTCCGTGTCAACGGTTATTAACTCATTGTTCAAATATTTTTTAACTTCAGTTGCCATGTCAGTCGCAGTTTGTACTGGAACATTCTGACAAATATGATTAGCATTTCTTGGGTTAGCATCTACTAACTCAAAATCTTCAGGCAATCCCATGATTGTCATAGCTTCACGATAATTAATAAAGCGATCTTCATCAGGATGCGCAAGCATTAAAGGATAGTGACCAACAAAGGCTCCAATACGATCTTTTGGAATTGTTACACCACGTCGCATAATGCTTTTACCTGATTCAAGTTTAGCATGTTTGTATTTACACTTTTCTACTTCACGTTCAAAACCATTTTCGGCCATCCAATCAGCTACTTGTAAATAACTATAGCCTTGCTGTTCAATATAACTATAAACACAAGCACCACGAGCTGATGTTGGTTCAATCAAAGCCGCGTGTTCTTTATGAGAACGTCCACCATGAATATGTTCTAAGATGAACTTATAGTATGGATTGTCTGTTGGTTTCTTTTTATGATTGATTACATCAGTTTGGAAGTTAGATTTAACTCCACGGATTACTTCTTCAATGGGTGTATGAGGTTTATTGAAGTAACCTAGAAGCGGTGTTCTATTACCTTTCCAGAAAAAATAGAATGATCTCTCACGAACCTGCGGCGATCCATGTAATAGGGATTTAGTTCTATATACAGACATTGTATATCCGTTTTTCTTACCAATGCTTCTCAATTCTTCACGAACTGTTTTACCAATTTTACCAGCAAATCCTGGAGCATTCTCTCCCCAAAATACTTTTGGTTTATATTCGCCAAGGATATAATTAGCTGTTTCTTTCATCCATTGATTGTTTGGATTGTCGTCACCATAACCCATCGACATGGTTGATAATCCAGCACATGGACAAACTGAAGATACAACATCAGCTCTTTCATTTAATGGTGGCGCCATATCTTTATCTAAAACATAATAAGGAATTTGATTATCGTAGTAATTTAAAATGTGACTGTCATTAGCAGCAAAAGCTTCGTACGACATAAAATGAATTGGAGGTGCACCAAAGGCATTTGCCGAGCCAATGGTTTCACCGCCAATAAGTGGAACTATAGATGCATGAGTAATGGTCATTTGTTACCTTTCGAGGATTCGATAACGCGATTTCTCAAGTCCGACGACGAAAAAGAATGCTTGCGTTTGTTATAATATATTGGGCATAAACCAACACCTGTATGATCAGTACCTTTATACTCTTCTCCCACAATTCTAATATGTGGTTGAATAGTCAAAATCATATCGACAAGTTCTTGTTCGGTATTAAATGGAATTACTTCGTCAACAAACCGACACCCTGCCAATTGAACATAACGCTCAAACGGAGTTTGTACTGGTTTGTTTTTGGTTTCAGGTCGATCTATAGTTGGATCGGTTAGTAAACCACAAATAAGATAATCGCACTGCTCTTTAGACTCTTGTAACATTACAATATGGCCAGCGTGCAGCATATCAAAAGTTGAACAGGTAAATCCAATCCGGATTTCATCAACCGGCTTTCCAACTTTTCTCGCGATTTCAGATTTGTTAGTAAACATTTTCAAAACATTCCATAATAAAAGATTTGTCAGGATGGTACTTATATACACGTGTAATTTCAGCACGTATAAGTGCTAGTAACATAGTTTTATTTATATCGTTTGCAGCAGCCAAGATATCAATAGATTTTAGAATATACTCTTTATGATATTGGTTGATATACAAACTAGCACAGAACTTTGCTACGTCAAGTTCAGTACAGCCAAATACATTACAAATTGGATCAATCAAATATAGCTCATGATCTTTAAATAACATATTCTTAATGCCAAAATCACCGTGCGAAAACGATCTTTTTAAATCAAACGTTTCCAATACGTCGGCATTATTAATTAATTCTACTTGGCCTGAAGCTACCGCATGGTCTTTAATGCGATTAATATACGATTGATATTTTAGTTCATCTAATGCTTCAAGGCCTTTCATTCTTTGAAGTTGTGTTTGGATCATACCCAAAGCAACATGGAAATCTTTCATAAAGAATTGTTCGTCATGATCGATATAATCCATAGTAATAGTTTCACCAACAATACGATGAATTATTGGAACATTAATACCAACAAAGAATGCTTCGTTAAACCAAGTGTTAGTATCATGAGCATTTGGATCTTGCTTATGTACAACTTTACCATCAGTAAAGATTTCTGTTCCAGACAAGCCGCCTTCAAGCTCTCGAATATCAACATCAAGAAAAGCTTCAGGAGTAATACCCTTATCATCAATATAGTAAGCTGCCAATGGTTTATCAAATGAAAGCGAATTATATTGAACATTATACTTATCAAGCCAGGCTACAATACCAGCTTCATATTTAAGGCGTGCTTCTTCACGTGTTTTACATGAAATAGATCCACGAGCAGTAAAAATATCAATTTGCCATCCTTCATCAAATAACTGATTTGTCTTTTTAATCAAATCGTCATGAGGAATGGCGTCATCAAAATTTCTGTTTTCATGGAACGCTAAGGTGTCGTCAAAGTCTACAACGATACGTTTATGATACATTAGAAAAATCCTTCAATTGTAGCACCAACTTGCTTGGGTTCTTTAATTTCATTTTGTCTTCCATCAACAAGAGTGAAAGGCTTTTCAAGTAGAACACTTCCAGGAGTTGAAATAATAATTTCTCCGTTTTCGCGACGTTCACGAGCACTTGGGAAGTAACTTGAAATCCTATCTATAAAATCTATCTTATCATGTCTTTTGCCTTTTGTCAATACAAAATCTAAGAATTTTGGACCAAGAACTTCAATATCATTAAACTTATAAGCAATTTCACGGCATGCTTTGGTACGGGCTTTCCATTCTTCAGGATTATCAGCAATACGTTTTAATTCAGCTGCAAGCTCTTCTTCCTTGGTAGCTTCTGAGATAAGTGGACCATAATATTCACCCCACTTTTTACCTTCAGGTGATACTGCGTTTTCAGCAAAGTGTCTACTAATAACAGGCAAGGATAATAGGAATGATTCAATTACTGTATATTCCATACGATAACCATATTCCTTTGGATCACCAAGGCGATATCCNCACCAAGCAGCCATAGAGGAACCAAGCTGACCCATACCAAAATCATACTTATATCCATCATAAGCTGTAATTGTAGTACCAGTTTTTTCTTTTTCTTTAGCTGGTAGATAATGTTCACCGGCTGAATTTGTGCCAATAAATTTAATCTTTGGTTGATAAGATTTGTGGTATGGTGCTGGATCAGTTGCAAGCGTCTTAGAGTCAGGATCGCCAATAGATGAAATAGAACGTTCACAACCCATCAAAGTCAGATCCCATTCATTTTTCAAATATGGTTCAATACGACAAATCATTCCAGGATCTTTTAGCGTTGACATGCGGCCCATATACATGAAGTGCTTTTTTCTATCTTCATAGTCAACACGATATTGATCGTAATCTTCAGTACGAACCCAAATAGGATTTTCAAGTAGTCTACCTTCAAGGCCAGGATCAAGTGCTAAATAACACTCTTGTGAATATCCTTCAAATGATTGTGTAATACCAATGTCTGCCAACGCAAACAACTCGCCGGCACCAGTCTGACGATTAATAGTATTTTTAGTAATAGCATGATCATGCACAACAATGATTGGATCATTAATAGCTTCTACAAACTGACGAAATCTATCAATGTACTTTCCATTTTTACGGGTAGGAAAAGAGTGNACAATAGCAATGTCACATGTATTAACAGCATCTACTATACTTGGTACATCTTCTATTTCTTGATTAGACTCTACGCGTAAAACGTTTCCATGCCAATCTACGTTTTGAGCTCGGGCAAAGCTTTGTTTATTATCAAAATCAATAACCATAGTTTCATGGCCTTGAGATACTAACCAATCTTCAAAGATGTTTGCACCTTTGGTTACACCACAACCTTCAATACCTTTACCAAAAATAAAAGCAATTTTCATAATATAATCTCCTCATTGTATCTTGCTATGGACTATTTAGCCATTTTAGATACTAATGTTTTTCACTGTCGTCGCCTAGCATTCTGGCTTCCATATTTTCTTTTATATCCATTACCTTTTCGTTCTCAATTATATTGATAATGATATTAGTAATGTCAATGTCTTTTTGTATAAAGAACATTTTTTGTTTGAGTTTTTTAAGTTCATTTTCGTAAAACACTAACTCTTTTTCTTTACGAACTTTTGTTTCGATTATGTCCGTAATTTTAATGAGCTTACCAGTTGGACTATCCATTATTTAGTATCCATATGATTTCTAATCCACTCTATCACTTCGTCAATTGTATCAAACTCAGGACACATAATGACTACAGTGTTTTTTCCATCATCTTCAACGTATACTGCATCTGATGTATATTTACCCGCATTGGTAACTTGTATGTTATGTTTTTGAAATGTCATATTACTTCACCAATCCAAAGTGACGCTCGTACACATGCAGGTTCATTACTTGCCAAATAAGCATACCTTTTTCAATATTAAAGTGCTTATTACCTGGAATCTTACATTGTTGATTCCATTGGGCAACAAACTTATCCATAAGATATTGAGCCCATGCATAATCGTTCTTGTAACCAAATACGACATCGTTTGAACGCATTTGCGATACCATATTTAGAACACCATCGCGGATATAGAATGTTTGAGCATTGGTACAGATAAAATCTGATTTACCACCTTCATCAAACTCAACCCAAATAGATGGACGATTGTAAACCATTTGAGCACGACGGCTTTCAACATTATTCCATAGCTCATCAAAAGCATTTTCAAATTGATTATGATATTTTTTAGAGAATACCAAATGGCCATAATTAGAATTGATATTGCCATGAGGGTCGGCGGCATATTCCCAAGCAGCTGGCGGAGATTTGTCAGGACTATGAATATCTTTGATATTAGTCGACTGACTTTCATACCAAGCAAGCTCAGCATTAATATAAGACTTAACTGGTTCGCCAAAAATTGCTGGTTCTGAAGCAACAAAGTTAGCGCCAAGCATTTCAATAGTGCGTTGACCGGTTTTGTCAATTTCATATGCTTCATCTTTGAGTTCACCAATAAAGAACTCACGAATATCTTGTACTGTATTATATCGCATTTGTATCTTCCTCTACTTTAAAGCGATCATCAATCAAATCTTGGTTACCTTGCATTTCACACATAACCAAAATAATCATTTGAGTTAGCGCNTGATGAGTATGAGGCAAGCCAGATTCAGGATCAAGATCTTCACCTGAATGGAATGCCAATAGGTGACGCATAATAGAAGCGTAATGACGAGAATANGGAAACTTATCCAGATCTTGACGCCAATTGTTTTCACCATATTTTTGAGCACCAAAGCCAAAAACCTGAGCAGCTGCAATGATAGCCTCAGGTGGAACTAAATTAATAGGTGGTTTGCCATTATCAAACTTCATGTTTACTCCATTTATACATCATAGTTATATACCGCACGCGGTTCAGTTTTAATACTGTAAAAATATTTAATACGTCGTACACCATCGTGGTCAATTGTCCAATTGTTATCATATTTTTCTTGACACTTACGAAGGTTTTGGCGAATGGTATCAAAGGGTACAACAGCCCGCCAACGAACGTCAAAAGTATTTTCAGATAGTTTATTATAACATCCAAATATGATTATGTCAACACAATTTGGGTATAAACGACGGTTTCTTACAATTTTATTTGCCATATAGTTTGATATGGTCAACCATTTCTTTTCATATTTATCTGGTAATTTACCAGGATCTTGGGAGTTTTTAACTTCAGCCTTAAGCCCGTTCCATTCAACATCCCAGTTATGAGAGTCTGGATTTGAATAATCAAATTGTTTAGGGTTCATAGTAGCACCCTGTGCTTGAAGAGCAAACTCGAGTGGAACACCAGCCCAGCAATGAGAATACACAGCTTCAAGAGATCGACGCCTACGTCGATAAGGATCTTCAAAGATTTCTTGAGCCATAGTATTAATATGGCTTACTTGATTGTTGTCTAGTGTGACGATGATTGGTTCGGGTAGCTTAAACATTAAACACCTTTATAAAAAGATTTCCATTGGGAACCGACAGTTCCAAGACCATTACCTGACAAATAAACCTGCCACATAATGCGAGAAACTTCAGCCGATGAACGGGCCTTTTGAATATCTCGTTCCAAGCCCATAGCCACAACTTTTCGTGTCTTCCGACGATCTATTAAGCTTGTAGCAGTTTCTTGAGCCTCAGTTAAAGGTAATTTATCAAGTGTTTGTAGTTTTTCCATATCCATGGTACTATTCCTATCACAGTTTAGATGGTTTGTCAACTATTATTTAGCGATCGTATACGTATACATCAGCAGATGTTGCCAAGCTCAAAGGTAGGCCTTGGTCGTAAGACCGTGAATATCCATAATCACGACGAGCCAATTCAGCACGAGGACCACGACCTTGAAGTTTTACGTATTGAGGTTTTACAAAGGACCAGTTATAACGACGGATTTCGCTATTAGCATTTTTAATAAGATCACGAATATTGTTAACAGCTTCCATATCGTCAGGATGTACTTGACCATTAACCATTTTTACTGTGAAACGGTATGCTGTTGAAGTGCGGTTTTTAGATGTGAATTTCATTGTTTTGGTTTCCTTTGTTTTACCTTATATAAACAATATAACATAGTTAGATTGCTTTGTCAACAGTTAATTTGCTTTTATTTCAAGTTTTTTCATTTATTTTCGTACTCCACCATTGGGCAAATCTTTGCTTTGTGTGCTTTGTATTTCTGCATAAACAAAGAGTCAGGCTTAGAAGGTTTATGGTGATTTCGTGTCCTAAACCGTGCAAAGAAAGTAACCGCTCCAATTAACAGAATGGCAGCACCAACGACAGATAATGATGTGACTGGGTCCAAATAAAATGCAAGGCCAAGCACGCATCCCCACAATACTCCGACCACTATCATGAAAGCAGCCAGAATAAGACGACCGATGGTTGCTCTCCAATAGCTACAAAAACCAGAGTGATAATATTCCCAGCGGTCCATAAAGTTATATTGCATAAAATTGGCATTAAGTTTATAGTGCCAAGAGTTCTTTTTAATTTTAAACGGTTTCATTAGAAGTCCTCATTAGAGGCATTTTCAATCCAATCTTGAATCTCTGGTTTGTTGCCACCAACTCGTTGCGCCAATGCCCTAATACATTGATCTAATGGAAGTTGNTGTAAGGCTCTAACAGCCTGTTCATATTTTGCTGCTTTACGTAANTCTGACATTTAAAATTCTCCAGTTGTAAGGAAGTCTAGTTCTCCGGCCATCCATCTTGAGGGCCCGCTAAGTGGTAGATGATAGAGTCTACCAAGTCTGGTTCACCAGTAAATGCGATTGCTAAAATAGCTATTACTATAAAAAAGGCGGCGTTATCACTCATCTGTCATCTCCACAAATTTGCCATCTACAATTTTCATATATTTTGCTGGGACGCTGCGTAGACCGGCTCGTTTGAAGTATGCACGACCACCATCAACAGCACAGTCGCCAACTTGTCGATAGTCGTGGCGGTGCTGAGAATATTCCCAACCATCAGGACCTTCAACCATACCAAACTCGAGGTCTTCAATTTTATCAGCATTTGTAACCATAAGATCAGCTTCGTCTGAGTATGGACTACGGTATAGAGAGTATGGATTAAGGTATAGAGCAAAGTAGCGATTGCCAAAATGGGGATGCGGAGTTTCACGGTAGAAGACATCGGCCGCAAATGCTGCATTCTCTTGAATAGCTGAAGTGCAGACGTACTTAACATCTACTCCATCTTTTTCAGAGTATAGCTTGCACACNCGCTTTGTGTCAAGCATTGGCGAGTGTTTGATTTTCATCCTTGTTCTCCTTATCTAAGAACAATATAACATAGTTAAACCGCTTTGTCAACAGTTAATTTCATTTTATTTCAAGCTTTTTTAAGAAAGATTCCATAGCTTCGTCATATTTAGCAAAACTATTACTTGACAAGTCATCAAGAATNCGAACATCATAGACTGTGTCACCTTCGACACGACCCCACATCCAAGTGTTTTTATAGAAGCGTTCATCATCTTCGTACAGTTCATTTAACAAAGCATATCCGTTATGCTGATAAACCTCATCAAATGATTCCAAAGATTCCTTTTCGTACCATATATCATTGTTTAGCATATTATATTCCTTATTGATAGTACTATTATACCATAGTTAAAAAGCCTTGTCAACTGTTAATTTAATTTTTTTTTCATATAAATAATATAAACATGGACGCCTAGGAGGATATTATGTTCAACAGTTTTCTTGAAAAAACAATAGTGAAATCACAGCATTGTCAACGCAACTGGGACCTAAGTCGATCCTTACCGGAAGAAGATATTAAAACTCTTCAAACTGCTGTGACACAATGCTCTTCAAAACAAAATAGAGTTTTTTATAAAGTACACTTCATTACGAACCGTGATATTATTGAAAGTATTTATGATAAGACCGAAGGCTTTATGATTAATTTTGAAACTCGAGAAGCTAAGAAAAATCCTCAGGTTTTGGCTAACCTAGTGATTGCATTCTCAGAAGATAGAGATGAACATTTAAGAACAACCGAGGAAAGAGATACTCAATCCAAAGATGGAGATCCAGAAAGATTTAAAGATTCTAATATTGCGCTTGGTATTGCAGCTGGTTATTTAACATACACTGCCAACTTGTTAGGTTATTCTACTGGCTGTTGCCAATGCTTTAACCCAGAAGAGGTTGGAGAAGTTATAGGATCTGAAAGAGTTATGCTTATGATGGGTATTGGTTTTCCTGATAAATCAAGAAACCGCAGAGTTGATATGAAAGATAATGATTTTACTTTTCCAACTTTTACTAAGGACATCAAAGTAGAGTACATAAGCTAATAAATGAACTTAGGTATTTTTGGTGATAGCTTTTCTTATGAATATGTTTTAAATTATAACTTACTAAAACATCCTTTATTACCTAACGCAGGTAGCAGTTGGGTTAGTCTTCTTAGACAAAATTACGATATTACAAATTACAGCACAAAAGGCTGTGATCCATATTACATGTACAAAGTTTTTATAGACAATCATTCTCAACACGACAATATCATTTTTGTNTTCCCAAGACCAGGAAGAATATCAATCAATGGATTTCACATACCATTTGTAGAAAATACTTCTGGGATGGGTACTGATGACGAATACGTTGCTTACAGCATGTGGCATAAACATTTATATAATGAAGAAAAGGAATCACATTATGTTCGACTTCTTAAAGCTTCAATTTTAGAAACCCGACCTGACGTCAAATTTATGTATGGCGCAAACTGGGATTTTGGTTTTGAAGCAACACCTATCATAAACATATCAAGGTTAGAAGATAGTGCTTGGGGTGAAACGGCTTTAGAAATACGTCGTAAGTATATGGATTTAAGGTATTGCCACATGACTAAAGAAAATAACACAACTCTTTATAAGATGGTATTAGATCAAATGGCAGGTGGTACTGAGATTAAAATAGACTATACACAATTTCGTACACCTTCGTTGGAGGAAAAAGAATGTTACCTTATACGAAAATAGATAACTATGTTTTAGATGATTCCAAAATAGAAGAATATTATCAGCATTTCAAAGGTTATGTTGAAAACATTTTTTATAGAGATAACCAGGGATCAGTTCCAAAAGTTACGACTATATATGGACATGACGAGTGGGTTGAAAACAATCCTGAGCTCAAGGAATACAAAGACAAAACTCTTAACGTCATTGCTAAAGACTTTATAAACTATTATGATTTAGATGTTGGCTTTAATTGTTTTATTTTAATTACTAAAGCTGATAAAATATTAAAGTGGCATATAGATGGAGCTGCTGCAGTTGGTGCTCCAAAAGCTGCTTTTATGTACGACTTTAGAAATACAGAAAGAGCTCCGACATACTTTGATTACAACGGAAAGATTTACAATTTAGATGGATATAAAGCTGCTCTAATAAATACTTCAACTATGCACATGGTAGATAACACAGGACACGACAAAAGATATAATTTAAGAATTTCGTTATATGGAAAAAGCTTTGAGGAAATAAATGAAAAAATATTATCAAAACATATTTACTGACGAAGAAATACAAAGCTTACTCGATGAGTATAATTCTATAGATGAGTATGATACTCCTACGATGAAAAAAGCAAATCCAGGTCCTGCTACAAAAATCATAGATGAACTTATGAGTGGGTGGGAAAGAGTCGGCGGCAACTATTACCAACATACAAAACCATACTTACCACATACAGATCATAGAGAAGAATGGAAAGAAACTGTTAATGTTGTAGTACCATTACACACTACAGATCCCAACGCATCTCTTGTTATATTCGACCAAAAATATCATAAGGATAGTGTTACGTGGTGTTTGCACGCAGATGTTATGGAATTTCAAGTTAATACTGGTGTAGCGGGAAAACCATATGACTATGATTGCGAAGGACTTACAGATAAACCTATAGATGATAACCTATATGAATATATAAAGTGGGCACCAAAAGAACAGTGGTTTGGTTTAACCGGTGAAGCTTATTCTTTTACACCAGGATCAGCCATGATATTTAACAATAAATATATTCATACAACAGGAGTTTTGTCAGGAATTAAAACAGGAATTTCTTTGAGATATAAATTATGAAATACTACGTAAATGGTACAAGACGAGGTCTTGGCAAAGAATTAGCTGAATTGTTTCCAATTGTTGATACTTTAGAAGAGTGCGACATATTCATTAATAATAAACATGATGGATATACCCAAGTTGAAAACTTATTCAAGGCAGCCAAACTCGGTAAAAGAGTAATTAGTCTAGGTTCAAGAGCTTCTGACTATAATGGTGTTGGTAGGGAAAACGCATTTGAATACGCTATTGAGAAAAAAGCTTTAAGAGCAGCTAACGAACAATTATATAACATGGGCCATAATGTTACTTGTTTGAACTTTGGATACTTTGATACTGAAAGATGTGCACACGTTGATACTCCAAAAATGGATTTAGATTATGTTATTGAAACGATTTTATGGGTTANTAAACAAAAATATAGAGTAAAGGAGCTAACGATATCAATATGAAAGATGTAATACAAAAAGTTGGTGAATGCGATATTGAATGGATTATTCAAGAATTAGAGAATAAAAAAGTTTCTGCTCAGTTTCCATTACAAGGAGCCTTTGAAGGAGATTATGATGGAGCTTGTGGAAAGACTTATGACTTAAGAGCTGATGAGTCAGAATACATTGTACCATTATACGACGATATGCAATACACATATTCATTATTATCAAAATATAAGATGCATAGAACCCGTGTTATGAAAATGATTAAAGGAACCTGTTATTCATATCACATTGACTTGACGCCAAGGATTCACATTCCACTAACGTCAAATGAACGATGCATGTTTATTATTGACGGTGAAGTCTATAAACTTCCAGCTGATGGATCAGTTTATTTAGTAGATACTACTTTATATCATACTGCCCTCAACGCAAATCGAGAACAGTTTATCCGTACTCACATAGTTGGAAATGTTATTCCACAGTAAATGTTGTTTCACCCTTTAAGGGATCGCCAATAACCATTCCTGGGCGTCTATACTCGTCTGCACAAATTTGAATGATATAATCACCGGCGTTTAAAACGTCTGTAATAACACTTTCAATTACTGATGTGTTAGCTTCGTAATCGTTACGCGTTATTCCATGGCTTACGTTTGACTCAAATTGAGCATGGTCAACATCAATTAGAAATTGTTCTCTAATAGCTTGGCTTTCCCAAACCTGAGTAACAAACATATCGTTATTTGAGTCGACATATTTTGATCTAAAAAGAATTTTATTAGCATCTTTGTAGCTCAAGTAAACGGAGTCGTAGTTTTCCCAAAAGGTTGCTGGTAGTACAGGTGCTGACCAATCTTGATAGCGCTTACTAGGATTGTTTATATAGTCGCTAAAAAAGTCGGAGTCTCCATCCGGGCCTGCCGTGGAAACCATTGTTGTTATATATGCCATTGTTGAAATATTGTCCTTCTCCAGATTAACCGTTCTTGGTCTATGATTTTAGTGGTTTGTTTATAATGCAATCCAACCCAATTGTTCATAACTAAGAATTGCTTTTCTTTCCATTTGTGTTCATATACCCCAACTTTATTTATCATTTCTTCAAACAGTTTTGAGATTTCTTTATCAGACCATTTAGAACCATCAGGGTGTAATATAGCTTTGTTATATGATTCAGTTCCAGAGTAACCTTCGTCTGGGCTTAATCCAAATACATCACTGGCTAACGCTAAACATCCATAATTAATATTTTCTCGTCCAGTAATAGGATGTATTTTTGTGAATGGTTCTACCCAAGGATCTTCAAAGGTCCATTTTCCAGATTGTTTAAACGTTGGATTATCACCAACTATTATAGAACAATCTCTTAAGTATTGTTGTCTGTCTTTACTCATCATTTCAAAGGCCGTAGTAGTATCTAAGAAAAATAATTTAGAATCTTCTGAGTCTGGTATGGATACTGCGTAAAATGATCTAAGTGGATATTTGTATTCTTTACTAGCTGAGTTATCGGCATGCCAAGGAATACTCATCCTAACGAATTTGTTTTTTGATGTCCAGTGTACAACCTCACCACCCAAAGGTTCTTTAGCTATAATATGGTCTTCCTCATTCCACAACTTTCCAAATTGAGATGATATGTTTATGAATGCTTGTTCGTCTAAATCTATATCTTCTTGGAGATAAAAGCATTCATTCATTACTTTTTCATACACTCCACTGGTCCTTTATTTTAGGTCTACTAATTATATATGACTTTGATGTATCTAAATCGCTGGGTAAATTATCTCGCCAAGGAGATCCTATACATAAAGTCCATTTTGGTTTATCAGAGATATCAATAGAATGTGGATGCCCTCCATCCATTACATAACTTCTTTCGCCTTGGTTAGGATAAACCTTTTCCATATTTTCATTTAAAAAATATAATCCTTTTAAATCACCTTTAACCACGTAACGCCACTTATATTGACGTGTACCAACCTCTGCTTCTTTGCAATCNAAATGTATATTCATTTCTTTATTAGGTGGGGTATAGAGTATAGTAAACCTTCCTGGTAGCTCATCTAAAATTGGACTAAACGCTTTTTGAACATTTGGTAAATCCATAGTCCATTTCATATTTCCATCAAGATTAATATCTACTTTACCTGTTTTGCCTGCAGGATTAAACAAAGGAAGTATATATGTATTTCTAAATTTGTCATAGTGATAAGAAGTAAGAGGTATTGATAAAATCTCTTGTTCTATTTTATTATGATTTACTTCTATATTATGAGCGCAATAAGTTAGTATTTCCATTGTAATCCCTATATTCAAATCCAAATATTGCTACAGACCTTTCTGTTTTTCCACCTTCAACACTATGCGGCCAACCCGTATTAATAAACCACATTTCACCGGGCTTCATAGTAAATGATTCAACACCAGACTTTGTTTTGAATTTAAACACAGAATCATTTTCATTTAAACAAATTTGAGCTCTACACATAACACTGGTATCAGTATCAATATGCCAGTTGATTGTATGGCCAGGACCCATATGAGATAACCTTAGTCTATAAATGTATTTAAACCAAGGAACTTTTACATCATATACATAGTCAGAATAGTCAAACTCTGAAGCAGTATTTTCGTCATGAATTGATTTTTGAATAAGAACTTGCCTGTAAGAATCAGCAGCATTAAATACGTTTTCAATATCACATTGCTGAGAAATATTGTATCCATCTCCACCTAAATCGTTTTGTGGATTTTCTAATAATATAGACTTAAGTTGTTCTAACAATTCAGGATCAACGTCACCAATTTTAGCAAAGGTAAGCATTTCGTTTCTCTTTGGACCTGGTCCATTTACACGCGCTCTTTTTGTTTTTTGAATTAAGCTTTTAGTCACAATACTTCTCTTTCCATTCTTCAATTGGCATTTCAGGCAAGTTTAATTCTTTTTCAGATATTGTACTTTGCCAACAATTAATATCATCATACGGACATGTTTGATGCATGCCATCGTTTAATTTAAAGGATCTACCTAATTTAATATTTAACTTCTCAGCTAATTTTTCAAGGTGCTTTCTTCTATTTAACATTTGCATTGAAAAGAAAGCATCATAATTTTTATAATCTTTTAATTGCATTTCAATCATAATCATAGCTGGAGATACTTCATTTAAAATAACTCCTCTTTCTAATCCAGTTTTCTTTACGCCATTCCACAATCTAGTCGCGAGCCGGGCAGTACTTTTACCAAACAATTGAACGCAAGAAAAAGATATAATTTCTTCTTTATGGAAAGCTAAATACCATTGATCGTAATTTTTATAATTTACAATAAGGTTTGGCCACCAATCTTTATTTTTGCTTTTGTCTGTTTGTTCAAGCTCTTTTAACTTATGAACAAAAATAGATTCATTTGTAGAATCCATTTTAAACACGTTGATTTCAGCTGGGTAAGCCATTATGTAGAGCTCTTAGGAAACCATAACTTTTGTTTGAACTTAGTTTCCAACCATGGCGCGTATGGTAATTGTTTAATTGTTTCTTCGCCTTCTGTTGCTTCAATCATGGTTTCAATAGGTGTAATAAGCATATGACATTTTAAAATCACACGTTCAGTATCTTGGTTATTCACAACACCATGCAACTTGTTTACGTTTAAAAAACATGGGTTAAAGTATTCATGTCGTGCATACTCATATGTATCACTACCTGGAAACATTAGGTTTTTACCTTTTTTTCTGTCGTATAAAATAACCTCTGTTCTGCCAATAAGAGGAATATTAAAAGCAGATAAAGCTCTTAAGTTGTGAGCAGTATGTGGATGAAGAACACCACGTGGTTGAGTATACATAAACGTGAATTTCATTACATGTTTAACTTCTTCCCAAATAATTTTTACACCACAGTTTTCGCCTATTCTTTTTACAACTTGGAAAATTTCATCCCATAGTACCATGTTGTCGTCATAGCTAATATGATATATGATTTGATCATCATCCATACCAATTTTATTATGGTCATTCCATATAGGCTTAATTCTATTGTAAATAGCTTTAAGTTCTTCCTTATCGGATTCAAATCCTTCGTATCCCATAGTTTCGGCGAAACGATCTTCATTTTTATATCTTAATTTCATTTACTTCCCCCTAAACATAAGAGCAATATAATAAGCGGTAGGATCAAATTGCCACCACTTGTTTCCTATTTTATAACTGCTAGGTTTTTTATGATGGTTTAAATGCCATCCTTCTCCTGCGGTTAAAACATTAGCAATAGCAGAGTTAGTAGGCCCATCTTTGTGGCCAAGTATATTTAATATCCCATAACCATGGAATGCAAGTATAACAGGAATAGCATAACCAAATATCATAAGTAAAGGATGTATTAAAGTAAGCAACAATACAATAGCTATATTTAATTTAAAATAATGCTTTAGAAACCATTTAAGTATAGGGTCTCGCCACAATGTTTTAATATATTTTCTTTTAATTTTAGAATCATATCCCCACGTATTTAAATATACAGCTAACTTACCTTTATGGTGATATGAATGAGGGTCGTTTAATGTATCGCTTGTAGCGTGATGTTGCTTGTGTACAGCAGCCCAAGTAAGAGCAGGACCTGCCCCTGAAAATATTCCAAGAACATTTATAATGATTTGATGTAGTTTACTACACTCGTAACTTTTATGTGAATAATATCTATGGTAGCCACCAGATATAGCTACAATGACAATAATTTGCCACCACAAAAACCCTGCAAAAAACATCCAAGCTTCTCCATACATAAATGCAGGAATAAGTAAGACGTGGCAAAGCGCGTGGTTAATTATGAGTTTTGTTGTATTGTGCATATGTCTATTTATCCTTGAAATATTAAACCAAAGTTCTTAGAAATAAAGTGTGTCATAATTACGTCGTGTTCTTTTACTAAACTATTATAGCTTATTTTTTCTTGTTCAAATTCAATAGTATTTTTATCATAGGTTTTAATCTTATTGGTGTCATGTTTATAATGCCACGTTTGAGACAATGGATATACTGAGACATTATTCATTTGAACTTTATAAGACATAATAGTTTCGTTGTCATAACCAAATGATTTTTGTATTGCTGGAGGATACATCGAAAATTCCTTGAGCTCTTTCATTGTTTCAAGAGTATCATCAATACCGTCAAAGTAGTTTAAACGGTCCATTACTTTCCGGCTAGCCATCATAATACCGGTGTTAAATACTTTGTTGTCTCCATCAAGGTCTTCCTCTTGTAACATCGCATGGCAATTCCAATACTTAGCCTGTGGATTACGAAAGTCTTTATCATATTTTTCAAAATAACCACGTATTCCAGGTGTAACCCCAGAATCTTCTGCTGACGATATGTCGCAACAAAGACATGTCTCTGCCTTTAAGAAATTAAATGCATCAATATTTTTGTTAAACACTACATCATAATCTATATACAAAACCAAATCAGCAGTGTGGGTAAGCTTATCTAAAAGGTGAACCTTGTATAAGTTAATAATATCATACTCAGATAAATCTGGAAACCTATTAAAAAACTCTTCATACTCATCGTCTCTACGAAAGTTAATATAAGTCGCACCTACACTTTCAGCATAAGCTTTATGGTTCTCAATTAATTGTTTTTCATAATTACTTAAACGTTGTTTTGTTCGTAGACTTTTATTAACGGGATCGTCGGATCGACCTTTTGGATTATCTAAACGCTCGTCAGGTATCTCAATATAAATTGAATAGATAAGTTTTGTTTTATCTTCAAAAAATGTATTAAACTTTTTGTTAACAAAATGAGCTATTTTAATGTCATCTAAATTAATTTCTTCTGGTTCATCAATAATATAATGCCATTCCTTATCCATTAATACATATGGTACATCATATTTTTCCATGATATAAGAGAATATGCTTTCGTTGTTTGGATAATAATAAACTCTTAAATGAGATCCATCTTCTCTTTCGAGGTTATTTGATTTAATTTCATTAAGCTTTTCTATTGCTTCCATCATACGATCATAGTAATGAATTTGTTTTATGTGTTTAGATTTACCTATCATAATACCAGTATTCATTACATGGTTATCTTGGCCATTTAACAAGTCTTTAGTAATATGGTATTTGATTGTAGGACTGCGTTGCCCAACCGATTGAAATACTATTTCTTTAATATTTTTATTTACGATTTTATCATCTTGGTCTTTGATATGAATACCTTTTTCTAAATCAAGCTCTTCAAATACATTAAGCTCGGTATTAAATAAAACATCCATATCAACATACAT
>JGI26273J51734_10000312_pt1 | contig 25763 bp, 22 predicted proteins | sample SaaInlV_125m_DNA_FD_51734 | JGI IMG/M metagenome (IMG submission 51734) | reverse complement strand
TGGTTAATAAAAATTGATAGGAATGGGAAAATAATATGGGAGAGCACTGTAGGAAGTAAAAAAGATGAATATGCTGGGTCAACAAAATTAATATCAGATAAAGAAATATTAATAATNGGCCAAAAACCATTAAAAAATAAATTATCATTAACATCTCTCTTTTTTTCAAAATCAAAAAAAAACAATGATAAAANNGGTAATTCTAACTCCTTTATTACAAAACTAGACCGAATGGGGAAAATTATTTGGCAAAGAGATGATTTTGAAGATGAAAAAAATCGAGTTCCTTATATTTCAAATATCAAAAAAAACATATTAATTGTTGGTCAAAAATCAACTAAGTACAATGGTCAAGGCGATGCATGGATTGCCTTATTGAACAAAAATGGTGATAAAAAACGGGAAAATAGCTATGGAGGTAGAGGTGCTGATGGTGGGAATCATTCTATAGTTACATCCGATGGCGGTTATATTTCTGTAGGATATACAAATGCCTACGGTAATGGTAAAAATGATGTTTGGATTATTAAAACAGATTTTACGGGAGCAAGAGAATGGAGTCGTGTATATGGTGGAAAGTTAGATGATTATGGTTGGGGTGTCATTGAATGTATTAATGGTGGCTATGTAATTGCAGGTGAAACCTTTTCTTTCGGTAACGGACAAAGTGATATATATCTGTTAAAACTTGATTCAAATGGAAATATGATATGGAATACAACTTTTGGAGGTCTTGCAGAAGATGTCGCTTATGAAGTTGTTAATTCTGATGACGGTGGTTTTGTCGTTGCATCGCAAACAAAGTCATATGGTAAAGGCGGAAGCGACGGCATGATTGTTAAGTTCAATTCTGATGGAATCAAGCAGTGGCATAGACTTTTTGGAGGTAAAGGATTAGATTATTTTAAATCAATAGCTGTTGATTCCTTAAAAGGATATGTTTTAGCAGGAGGAACAAGATCATTCAATAATGGAGATAGTCAAGGATGGTTATTATCTATTAATAGAGACGGTTTTCGGAGGTGGGAAAAAACTTATGGTGATAAAGGCGAGGATGCTTTTAATAATATAACTAGAACTAAGGATAACGGTTTTGTAGCGGTTGGATCAAGTGCGTCATTTTTTAGTAAAGGAATGAAAGATGTTGTAATGATAAAACTTGATTCTTTAGGACAAAAATTATGGATGAACTTATACGGCGGTAAGGAAGACGATATTGCAAATGCAGTAAGCGAGTCTAAGGATGGAGGCTTTATAATTACGGGCGAAACTACTAGCTATGGAAAAGGTAAAAGCGATATCCTATTACTTAAAACCAACCAACTAGGAACTGAAAAATGGAAAAAGACTGTTGGTGGTATTGGAGTTGATATTGGTAAGTCTGTAAAGGAACTAGCAAAGGGAGGGTATATAATTTCAGGTACTTCGACTATATCAAATTTATCGTTTGATTCTATTTTGATTAAAACGGATAAAAAAGGTAATGTCTCAAAATAAAAATATTATAAAATAAATCATTTTAAATATTCATTTATCAAATCAATTATTACATTCTACTCGTTAATTAAACAAAAAAAGTATAAACAAATCAAAATATGAAAAATTATATCCTTACACTATTTTTAATTGTGCTCTTTTCTTGTGGTGGTGATTCAAAAAAAGATTCTAATCTAAGCCAAAAGAAAAAAACCATTTCAAACAAAGATTTTCAAACCAGTGCTGAAGATGGTGGTTATGGATTTGAAAAAATTTCAAATGGTCTTGGTTTTGATACTTATGAATGGAGTGAAAAAGTTGATAAAACATTTTTTGGTGATCCGAAAGCTGTTAAAGGTGGCAATCTAAATTATATCCATTCTTTGTTTCCAAGAACAATGAGAGTCTTAGGCCAAAATTCATCTCAAGTCCTTAATAATAGAACCATTATGAGTTTATGTTATGAAGGTCTACTGGGTCAACACCCCGCGACTTTAGAGTTTNCGCCTAGATTGGCTTCTCATTGGAAAATATCAAAAGATAAGACAACTTTTGAATTTAGAATAAATCCTGATGCAAGATGGTGGGATGGTATGCCAGTAACCTCAGCTGATGTAATCGCAACATGGGACCTTAGGATGGATGAAACAATTCTTTCGCCTGCAGAACAAATAACGTATGGAAAATTTGAGAGACCAATTGCTAAATCAAAATATATTGTTTCTGTAAAGGCGAAATCGGTTAATTGGAGAAATTTTTTATATTTTTCAACAATGGTTCTTCACCCAAATCATATATTAAAAGACTTAGACGGAACTGCTTTTTTAGAAGAGTATGCTTTCTCCGTTATTCCAGGAACAGGTCCTTACATTCTTGAGGACAAAAATATTAAAAACCAGGAGTCATATACTCTCGAAAGAAGGTCTGATTATTGGAATGCGGATAGTCCATTTAATAAATATAAATATAACTTTGATAAGATTAAGGTCTCCGTAGTTAAAGATAACGATGCGCTACAATTTGAAAAATTCAAAAAAGGGGAACAGGATATATATAATGTTCAGAGATCTAGACGTTGGGTTGAAGAAACAGATTTTAAAGCCACAAAAAAAGGTTGGATTAAAAAGCAAAGAGTTTACTCAGAAAAACCTGCTGGCACTTCAGGCTATTATTTTAATATGCGCCAATGGCCATTTAATGATAAAAGAATAAGATATGCTTTTTGTTATTTGTATGATCGTCAAAAAATGAATAAAGAAATGTATTACAACGAATATGGTATGATGAATTCACTTTATTCGGGATCTGTTTATGAAAACAAGGATAATAATCCTTTCGAGTATAACCCCACAGAAGCAAAGAAACTTTTAAAAGAGGCTGGATACATAGAAAGAAACACGAACGGCTGGCTTGTTCATTCTGAAACAGGAAAAATATTATCTTTTGAGATTGTAATTCAAAAAACGAGTGCATACATGGTGACTCCTGTTCAACAAATGCTCAAAGAATATGGTATAGATATGCAAATAAAGTTTATGGATTATAATACTATGATAAAAAACGTGAATGCTAGAAACTTTAACGTTTGTCTTCTTGCATATTCTGGTCTTATTTATCCAAACCCAGAAGGAAGTTTGAGATCTACATTGGCTGACCAAAATGATAATAATAATGTATGGGGTTTTAAGAGTGATCGAGTTGATAATCTGTTAGATGAATATGATATATGCTTTGATCAAAAGAGGAGAGTAGAAATTATTAGAGAAGTTGATGGAATTTTCAGTGATGTTCATCCTATTGCATTTAGTATTTCAAGAAACTATTCAAGAATGATGTGGTGGGACAAGTTTGGCTATCCTGATTGGATGTTTTCGCGGTATGTAGGGGAATATTGGGACGCCTTATACTACTGGTGGTATGACAAAGATAAAGATACTGAATTGAAGCAATCTATAGAAAACGGAAAGTCATTGCCTTTAAAACCTATTGATATGAAATACTGGCCCGATTATTTAGCAAAAAATTCTTAGATTGATTTTCAAATAGAATATGGTAAACTATTTTTTAAGAAGAATTCTTTTAATGATTCCTACTTTTTTGGGTTCAACTATTTTAGTCTTTACCATTCTACAAATGGCCCCAGGTGGACCAATAGAGCAGATGATGTTAGAACTCCAAATGGGCGGCAGTGTTGTTGGCGAAGGAGGAGGAGGAGCGTCTTCAAGCGCCATAGGAGGGGTGTCATTACCTCCTAAAGCTTTGAAAGAGCTAGAACGGTTCTACGGTTTTGACAAGCCAATCTATCAAAGATACCTTAGTTGGTTGGGTGTTTGGCCTAGAGAAATTAAACATAGGGATTTTTCGATACTTAAAGGTATAAACTCTGTTGAAAAGAGAGTTGGTAAAGTCGATGGTGCTATATGGGAAGTTGATGTATCTATTTCTAATAATAATGATCTTATTGTTTATGAAAAAAGTGGTGAGAAAAGTGAAAATTGGTTTTCAAAAATTGAGAATTTAAACGAAGATGGATCATTAGATGCTGTCGTTTTCCAGCAAGAATATTCTGGCATCCTAACAGGAAACCTTGGCAAATCTTATACTTATCTAAAGCCTGTTACTGAAGTTATGAAACCTCGTTTTAAGATCTCTTTATTTTTTGGTTTAACGGGTATATTTCTTTCATATTTAATTTGTATACCCTTAGGAATCAAGAAAGCATTGAATCACGGCTCTGCTTTTGACTTTGGTTCAAGTGTCCTAATTTTTATGGCTTATTCTATTCCAGGTTGGGCNTTGGGTGGTGTCTTATTAGTATTGTTTGGAGGCGGTAGTTTTTTTGACGTTTTTCCCTTGGGTGGCTTTAGGAGCCCATCAGAGATTTGGGATACATTATCACCGATACAAAAAGTTTTTGATCAAATACATCATATGATTTTACCTATTATTGCTTGGTCTATTGGNAGCTTCGCAACATTAACNGTNCTAATGAAAAATAGTCTTCTTGAAAATTTAAGTCAAGATTACGTTAGAACTGCATTTGCAAAAGGTCTAAAAGAAAATCGTGTTATTTGGTACCATGCCATGCGCAACAGTCTAATTCCTATTGCTTCCGGAATAGGACATCTTTTAGGTGTAGTNATTGCAGGTTCTTATTTTATTGAACGTATGTTTAACATCGATGGGTTTGGAAGAATGGCGTATGAAGCTATTTTATCGAGAGATTATCCTGTTACNTTGGGCTTCTTAGTCATAGTNGTTTTAATTAGACTTTTAGGCAATATAATTTCCGATCTTGTTCTAGCAANTGTTGATCCTAGGATACGCTTTAAGTAAGGANTGGAAATAGAATGAAAAATACTTCCATTTTAAGTAGAAGGTGGCAAAAGTTTAAAACTTTAAAACGTGGTTATTATTCTTTAATAATTTTGCTATCATTATATATTCTTTCTTTCTTTTTACCTCTGTTAATTAATAACAAAGCATTAATCGTCAAATATGATGGGAATTATTATTTTCCTATTATTACTGGTTTTGTTAGTGGAGAGGTCTTTGGTCAGGACGTCCCTGGAGAAGCTAGATACAGGAAGTTAAAAAGTGCTTTTAAAGAGGATTTGAATAGTAGTAATTGGGTCTTGTTACCACCATATCCTTATTCACCTTACGAAGATATAACCTACGAGGGGAATAAGATGTATGAATCACCATCTTCATTACATTGGTTAGGTACAGACAATACAGGAAGAGATGTTTTTGCTCGTCTATGTTATGCCTTTAATATATCTATATCATTTGCATTAATACTTACGATCATCAATTATATCGTTGGAATTTTAATTGGGGGAGCAATGGGATATTATGGTGGTAAATTTGATCTAATTTTCCAAAGATTAATTGAAGTTTGGTCTAGTCTACCAATGCTTTTTGTTATAATTATCATATCTTCAATTTTGAAACCATCATTTTTTCTTTTAATTGGTATCTATACATTGGTCAATTGGATTAGTATGACTTATTTAATTAGGGCAGAATTTTACAGAGAGAAAGCTAAGCCATATGTCGCTGCAGCCTTAAGCATGGGACAATCAAATTTTAAAATTATGTTTAAACATATTTTAGCTAACTCTCTTGTACCTATTATTACCTATTTCCCATTTTCAGTTGTTGCTGGAATATCAGCGCTTGTTGGTCTTGATTATTTAGGATTCGGTTTAGCTCCTCCAACGCCATCTTGGGGTCAAATGCTTGATGTCGGCTTATCAAATATCTCAAAATGGTGGATGGTATTTTCGCCAGTATCAGCTCAGTTTTTCACACTTCTAGCTATTGTTTTTATTGGCGAAGGCGTTCGAGAAGCNTTTGATCCAAAAGTATATTCAAGGTTAAGATGATAGAAGAAAAATTAATTGAAATAAAAAACCTTAAAACTTTTTTTAATACAGAAGCCGGTGTAGCCAGAGCAGTAAACAATGTTTCTTTCGATATTTATAAAGGTGAGGTCCTTGGCATCGTTGGAGAATCTGGATCAGGAAAATCTGTGACTTCAATGTCTATAAACCGTTTAATACCTAATCCTCCAGGAGAAATTGTTGGAGGTGAAGTCTTTTATAATGGTGTTGATCTCTTGAAATTAAGTTATAAAGAAATGTCCGAGATAAGAGGCAAGGATATCTCAATGATTTTNCAGGAGCCTATGACATCTTTAAATCCTGTTTTGCGTATTCANGCTCAAATGAACGAAATAATAATAAAGCATGATGGTTTGAGTTCTGANTCAGCTACTATTAAAAGTATAGAAATGTTAAAAAAAGTAGGTATTCCAGAGCCAGAGCGGAGAATATATGATTATCCGCATCAATTCTCTGGNGGCATGAGACAGCGAATTATGATAGCTATGGCCTTACAGTGTAATCCGGCATTGTTAATTGCTGATGAGCCTACAACTGCACTTGACGTCACAATTCAAGCTCAAATTCTTGACCTCATGATGGATTTAAAAGACCAAAGAAAAGACTCTGCTATTTTGTTAATTACTCACGATTTAGCAGTAATAGCTGAGACATGTGACCGNGTAATTGTCATGTATGGTGGCGTAATTCAAGAGATTGCAACAATCTTTGATCTTTTTAAAAACCCTGTAAATCCTTACACAAAAGCACTCATGGAATCTATTCCGAAAATGGATCATAGCTCTAAACGTTTAAAATCATTAAAAGGAATGGTTCCATCTATATTAGACCTTGGTGATGAGTGTAAACTTTGCTCACGATTTGAACCAAGTGAATGTGCTTGTGGAGGAACAAAAGTAGAACCAGCATTAATAGAAGTAGGCAAAGGACATTTTGCCAGAATAAACGAAGACCTTTTAAAATGAATAATGATAATCAGATATTAAAGGTAAGCGACTTGATTGTAGATTTCCCGATTTTCGGTGGAATTATGCAAAAAGAAGTAGATGCGGTTCATGCGGTTCGTAAAGTATCATTTGATCTATTTAAAGGTGAGACTCTTGGCATCGTTGGCGAATCAGGTTCTGGGAAATCTACTATTGGAAATGCAATTTTAAACGTATTGAAATTAACAGCCCCGGATGTCCATATAGATGGCGAAATATTTTTGAACATAAATGATGGCAACGTTGATATTCTAAATTTAGAAAAAAATGAAATGAAGCAATATCGCAAACATATTCAAATGATTTTTCAAGATCCCTATTCATCATTGAACCCGCGAATGCTTGTTAAAGATATTATAAAGGAGTCTCTAGATATAAATTCTGTTTTAACAGAATCGCAGAAAATGGAAAAGGTTTTTTGGCTTCTTGATAAAGTTGGTCTATCATCGGAACAATCAGGTAGGTATCCTCACGAATTTTCTGGTGGGCAGAGACAAAGAATTGGTATTGCAAGAGCCTTAGCAACTGAGCCTGAAATTATTATAGCTGATGAGCCTGTTTCTGCCTTAGATGTTTCTATCCAAGCCCAAATCATAAATCTCATGATGGACCTGCAAAAGGAATTTGAACTTTCNATTCTTTTTATTGCACATGACTTATCGGTTGTGAAACATATTTCAGACCGNGTAGGTGTTATGAACTTAGGAGAATTGGTGGAAATAAATAAGACATCGGACATATTTAATAATCCGATGCATAGTTACACTAAAGAACTTTTAAGGGCTATCCCAGAGCCAGACCCAATAGGTAGGGAAGAGAGAAAAAAGAAAAGATTATCTAGTAAATAAACAGAGATATATATGATATATAAAGATTTTCATTACGAAAGATTAGACTTANAGAANAGTAAAAGCATATTAAATAAAATTATATNTGATTTCAAAAATGCAGACTCAGCTAAAATACAGATTGAGGCAATCAAAGAAGTTGATGGCTTTTCTAGAGAATATATGACCTATCAAGCGATGGCTAGTTTGAACTATAGTAGAGATATAAATGATGATTCTGCTAAAAATGAAAAAGACTATTATGATTCTATATCTCCNGATATGAGAGAAATTTATNATAGATTTGATAAAGTATTACATCAATCAAAATTCAAGAGTGAAATAATAGATATGTTCGGTGACACTTTTCTGAATCAAATAGAAATTAATCTTAAAACATTTGATTCGAAAATCAAGGGTATGTTAAAGGAAGAGATTGAGTTAAAAAATGAATATACCGAATTAACTGCGGGAGCTAAAATTGAGTTTGAAGGAAAAGAGTACAACCTTGCTGGATTAGGCCCTTTTCATTCAAATGTAAATCGTTCAGTTAGAAAAGAATCATATGAAGCTCGTTTTTCTTGGTTTAAGAGTAATGAGGATGAATTAGATAACATTTATGATAAGTTGGTCAACTTAAGACACAAGATTGCTGTTACCTTAGGTTATAAGAACTTTATTGAACTCGGATATTTCAGAATGGGGAGGTCTGATTATGGGCCCAAAGAGGTCGCGAATTTTAGAAAACAGATTGTGGAGCATGTTGTACCTATTGTATCTAGGTTAAGTGAACAGAAAAAAGAAATTTTAGATTTAGAGCATCTTTACTTTTATGATAGTATAAATTTTAAAGATGGAGACCCAACACCAAAAGGGACACCAGAACAATTAGTCGCAGAAGCTAGAACTATGTATCGTGAGTTATCTCCTGAAACTGGAGAGTTTTTTGATGTCATGATAGATGAAGACCTTATGGATGTGGTTAACAGAGCGGGCAAAAGACCTGGGGGTTTCTGTACTTCTTTCCCTAAGTATAAGAGACCTTACATATTTTCTAATTTTAATGGAACAGATCATGATATTACAGTTTTAACACATGAGGCTGGTCACGCCTTCCAAAATTATTCTAGCTCTGATCAACCTCTAGTTAATTATCACTGGCCGACAATGGAAGCAGCAGAAATCCACTCAATGAGTATGGAGTTTTTTACTTGGCCGTGGATGAAGAATTTTTTTAAAGAGGATACAGAAAAATTTAAATATAAACATATCTCTGGAAGTCTTTCTTTCTTGCCATATGGTGCATGCGTTGATGATTTTCAACATTGGGTTTATGAAAATCACGATGCTTCTCCAAAAGAAAGAAAACAAAAATGGCTTGAACTTGAGAATATTTATATGCCTCACAGGAATTATGAGGATATGATTTTTGCTAAGGATGGTGGAATATGGCAAGGGCAGCTACATATTTATCAAATGCCTTTTTATTACATTGATTATACTTTAGCTCAGACATGTGCCTTTCAATTTTGGATTAAAAATGAAGTAGACAAAAAAGCAGCTTGGAATGATTATTTAAGACTATGTCGTGCTGGTGGTAGCTTGTCTTTTACAAAATTAGTTGAACTTGCTAAATTAAAATCACCTTTTAANGATGGCTGTCTTGAAGAGGTGGTAGACTATGTTAAAAAATGGTTGNAAACTTTTGACGTAAAAAATATGTAGTCATTGTTGAGTATTTTTGAAATTTTAGTTGTTTTTAATTTTTGATAAATTTTATGTTAAGCGTAGACACAATGAAATATTTTACTATAATTCTTCTTCTTCATTCTTTGTCAATNACTCAGGATGATGTCAGGGTTGCTCCTGAAAAAATATCAAANCGTGTACAAGTANTTGTGAGTGGTAACCATCCAGACGCAATAAATAACGAGTCTACAATAATTTTCGATAATTCTAAAAATATTGATTTAAGAAGTAATAATAGACCAATTAAAAATACTGTACCCCCAAGTGACACTGAGGAAGAATTGTTCTTGCCAAATGAAGTTATGCCTACCTTATCAGTTGAAGAGTTTAAAATGGTAGATTTGATTGACATTAAANCTGAAATGAAACAAAAATCAAAAATTTTATCAGATGATTACGTAAAATCTTTTAGTGTAGTAAAAAGTGGCNCCATTTATGATGGTTCTAGGACACAAAACCTTTTATTAATGAAAGCGTTATCGATAAAACCTGGNTGGAGTAATAATGCCAAATGGCCAGATGGCACAGATGTAGANGATTATTCTATTGTAGACTGGATTAAATATGGCAAAGGAAAAGCAGTTGGAATAAGTAGCAATGATGCTTCCAAAGAAGCNAGGTCATATCTCTATGATAAATATGTTAAATCAAAATAACGCTTCAAGTATTGTTACTCTTTGTTATTTTTCTTTGAGTTCTTATCAAAAAGTGAGTATTGAAAATTAATTTATTCAAATTTTTANTACTTTTTTCCTTTTTAAGTATTTGCTTTGGGCAAAAAACATANATTCGATCCTCATTGCCATCTAGAGGAGGTTTGGTTTTTAATCCAGACAATGGAAGGCCNTTTAGTAATCTAGCCATTGATTATTTTGATAATGGTCGTATAAAAACGAAGGGTAGATATTCAGGTGGTTATGCTAGTGGNTACTGGGTGTATTATTATCCAAATGGACAATTAAAAGCTAGAGGACGCTATTATATGGCTTCCGATCCAAAACTAAATGGAATAATAGAAGATGGTCGCGCTGGAAAGTGGGTTTATTGGCATAGTAATGGTTCTAAAAAGATGATGGGTTCTTACAAAAGCAGTCAACAAGATGGGGCTTGGACATTCTGGTATCAGAATGGATTTAAACATTCTGAGGGTAGGTATAGACAGGGAAAATTGCATGGAAAATGGAAGTTCTGGTATGCAAATGGAAATATACAAGAGAGTGGTAATTATATTTTAGGATTAATTGATGGTGAATGGCATTTTTGGGACACACTAGGACAACTTATTGAAAGTGGTAGATATCAAAATGGAAGACCAATTGGTGAACATAATGGTTGGTATAGTTCTGGTGGCAGAAAATGGAAATTGAATTATCAATTTGGGAAAATTCATGGACCATATACATCTTGGCACGAAAATGGTGAACCAGAAAAATCGGGAGATTATAAATCAGGGGCAAAGTATGGCGATTGGAATTACTGGGATAACAATGGTAAAAAAATAATTAATAATTAATTATAAAAATACAAAGTTATTCTTTTAATACTATAGGTCTCCAATTTTTCCAGTCTAAAGGTCGATAGGGTAGTTTTTCAAACCATTCTTTTTTCAGCTTATTTATATAGGGTTTGATGTTTAGCGGTACGTCATTAATGGGGCTTCCAACACCTTTAAAATAAACTAACCTAGTTTCATAAGGTAAGGATATGTTAAATCGAAAAACGCAAATAGATGACTTTGTTTCGCTGTATTCAGGTAAAATTATGCCACCACCACAACTAACGCAGTTTTCTAAAAAATTATCTAACATGATAGGGTAATTAGGCGATTTTGTCCAGATTGAATCAGATCGATCTGTGTATTTATAGTATTTAGACTCTGTAATATTAATAGGGCCAAAATCAACATCTAAAATTTTCTGATTTTTATAGTTTTCATTAAAACTATAGTTAAATGTCATCTCATAATGATTTCTAAAAAAAATAATTTTTTCGAAAGTGATCTGTGGTGTTTTATCATCCTGGATAGATAACAGTCTATCCGTAATATAAGTAGTTCCTTTTCTTTGATATTCCTCATTCGGGAAAACGGTGTGTTTAGCTGAACCGTTCATTATTTCAGTTTTTATTTTATTTTGTTCATGCCTGTTTAGTGTATGTGGCCAAAATGTTAAGAAATCTTTTATATCTGTTGTATCTTCAATTACTTTACCCCAAAAGTCATCCAACGCATTTTGTTTTGAAATTTTTACTAACGTATCAGAGACACCATGGGTCCAAGCCCAGCTTGATTCGTGGTCTCCTATAGCTTCTATTCTTGCTTTTCTTACACGTTTGTTTGCGGTGTTTTGCATGTAAGTCATCATAGAAAAAAATAAAAAAACAAAAACTATAATAATTATATATCTATCATATGATTCTTCTTTGTTTTTTAATAGAACAAGAAAATTCCAATTAGCTTTTATAAAATCATATGCCTTATGAGCTTTTTCTATTTTTTTACTCGCTAATAACTTTTCATCGATAGTTTCAAAGTTGTCTAATTTCCAATACTTTAAATACTTTTGGTACTTTCTATATAATTCAAGTTTAGAGCATTTGTGGTTGAGACCAAAATACTCCAGTTCTTTTTTAAGATTAACTATTGTCTTTTCTAGGTCCATTATAGTGCAACTCTAATGCTCGATACGCCAGATATACTTGTTAGAAATAAGGTCATAAATACAAATGAAATTAAATAATAATTATTTGGTTAGAGCTAATAAAATTTTCTTTTAATTTATTGTATGCCAATGCGCCTATTTTTCGGAATCTCATTATTTCTTTTAGCTAGTTGCTCAAATATTAGTAACGAATCAGAATTAGAATTAAAAAGAGGTCTTTTCTATAATACTTCCAATGGAAAGCCTTTCTCCGGTAAAGCATATAAATTATATAATAATGGTTCTAAAATGCGAGAGGCGCAATTTGATATAGGTGCTATTGAAGGTTCATACACTTATTATGATAACGANGGCTCGATAATTTATCCAGCAGACGAGGCTTCATTAGATTTTAGAGATGGGAAAAAATATTTTGCAAATTCAGATAAAGAATTCTGGGGTTTAGCCTTTGGGACTTATCAAAGCGGAGAAACTTCTTTCGAAGTGCTTTATGAAAATGGCAAGGTAGTTGGAGATTATGTTTACTTTAACCGAGACGGTTCTATCAAGTCCCCTATCTTTACGTCATTATTGATTCGTCGCGGAGATGTCTTATATCAAGAAAGTTCACCAGAACCTTACACGGGTCCTGTATTTGATTTGTGGGAAAATGGAAATAAAATGTTGGAGGGTTCCTACAAAAATTCTGTTAAAGACGGTAGATGGATGGAGTGGTTTGATAATGGTCAGCCAGAGAAACAGTACAACTATCGTTATGGACTACGTCATGGCTATTGGGCTGAATGGCACAACAACGGTTTGCTATCTATTGAAGGTAGTTACGTTGGCGGTAAAGAGGATGGCACCTGGACATTCTGGTACCCATCCGGCCAAAAAGAAAAGATAATCATGCAAAAAGAAGGCTGGTGGAATGGAAGGACTCAAAAATGGTTCTTAAATGGCCAAATGATGGAAGATATAAACTATAAAGATCAAATGCCTGTAGGCAAATGGCAATATTGGTTTGAAAATGGTCAACTAAAAGAAGAAAGAAACTATGAGAATGGTTTGCCTTCCGGAAGCTGGACTCAATATTATAATAATGGATTTATGAAACATAAAATTAATTACTTGTTAGGCAAGGAAGATGGTACGTGGGTCTATTGGTATAACAATGGCCAAAAAAAGGAAGAAAAAAACTTTATCAATGGAAAAAAAGAAGGTAAGTGGCAAAGTTGGTTTGCCAATGGTGCTAAAAAAGAAGTGAGATCTTTTGCTGGTAATTTAAAAAGTGGAGTATGGAAAGAATGGTATGAACTCCAGGCTAGAGAAGAAAGACGATATGTGAATGGTAAATTAGATGGGTCTAGAAAAAAATGGTATTCCAATGGAAAATTAAAAGAAGAAGGTAATTATAAAGAAGGTAAAGAGAACGGAAGATGGACCTATTATCTTGAAGATGGCGCTATTGAAACATCATATGATATTAAAGGTAATTTTTTATCACGAATTAATGTTGATGATTAAAAAACAAAAAATAGTTCGGATTGCCACTTAAAAAAAATGTACTTAAGTTAAAAAGCATCTGTTTTAAACAATTATATAGAATAATCATGAAAAAAATCTTTTATTTACTAATATTATTATCTTTTGTTTTTGCTCAACAAGGGCTCAACTTGGAAGAACTTGAATCAGATGATAACGGGACCCTAATGTATCCTTATTCTGGGAAAGTATTTGAATACTGGCCTAATGGGGATTTAAAGGTTAGAGGTAGACTTAGAAATGGTTTAAGAAATGGTAAATGGGAATATTATCACACAAATGGATCAAAGATGGCTGTTGGTAAGTATTTTGATGGAAATGGTTCTAAAATTGATCCTGAAACTAAGATTCCCATGCAGGGTTTTGTAGGTAATTGGACGTTCTATTATAAAACAGGGCAGCAATGGCAAGAAGGTAGCTGGAAAGACGGTATACCATCAGGAGAACATGTAAAATGGTATCCTAATGGAAATACTAAAACTATTCTAACATATGAGAGCGGAGAGCTTCAGGGGCCTATAACTAAATGGTTTGAAGATGGTCAAGTAAAAGAAGAGGCGTTTTACAACTTTGGTAAGCTAGATAGTTCTTACTCAACCTGGTATTCAAATGGCAGCAAAAAAGAAGAGGGTGATTACTTTCGAGGCATTCAAAATGGACACTGGACATTTTGGCACGAAAATGGAGAGCTCAAGCGAGATGGTAGTTATTCAAATGGTGAAATGGATGGTATCTGGGTGGAATATGCAGCTGATGGAAATAGTATCCAGCGAAGTAGGTACAATGAGGGGTTGTTTCTATATGACTTGCATTGGGGGCCGAAAGAGCTTTACACAAGGTCACAAAAGCTTAGAAAAAAGAATATAGAGTCTTCAATTTTAGTTTTAGACAACATTGTCAATTCATTCAAAGAAAGTAAGTATGCCACTCGATCTCAATTTTTAAAAGCCGAAATTTACATGAATGATTTAAAAGATTTTAATGCTGCAATTAGGGAATATAAAGCAGTAGTTAAATTGTTTCCCACCTCTGCGCAGGCCCAAGACTCACAATATATGGTTTCTTATATCTATGGTAGTGTATTAGAGAATAAAAAGCAGGCTAAAAAAGAATACAAATCTTTCCTTAAAAAGTATCCTAGTAGTAGGCTTGTATCCGCAGTGAGATTAGAATTGAAACAGCTTAATAGTAGGATGGCTAGAAAATAGTTTATTTAGTCTAAACCAATAATTGTTGGTTTATTTACGGGCCCAGTTAGTTTTAAGACAATCACAGGTCCTTCTCTGTTTAAATTTTTATCATTCTCTATTTCCCATTCTCTTATAATATCTCTTACGCCGTATGATATCGGATTAATTCTAATTTCAGTATCAAATAAATCCAATGAACTAAAATCTTTTTTTCTAGTATCAAATGAAAATTGACCACTAATATTAATTTTTAAAAATGGACTATCAAATAATGCTTCAATTATTCCAAATTCATTATCATAAAATCGAAAATTAAAATCTGCTCTTCTAATACGTAATAAACCATTTCTGGCACCAAGTTCAAGCATTAAGAAGTTTATAGTCTCATCGTTAGTAATAGACGGTGGTATTTTGAACTCAAGGTTTTTAATTGAAAAATCACCACTGCCATTCTGAAAATTTGGATAGCCTTCCGTATCTAAAACTTGGAAAAATAAATTATTTATATTTAGGCTTATATCGTTTATTTTGAAATTAGTTTGTTCGAAAATATCATTATTAGGGATGGCTGTTATTGACAATCCTTTAAGTGTGAATTTTCCATATTTTTGAAAATACTCAATACTAGAACTTTTTGGAGATAAACCAATATTAATATCTGAAAGTAGCGACTGTTTAATTTCATTTATATTAAATGTAAAAGACCAGTTTGTACTGTCTTTAGGAAAATTATCAGATTCTTTATTGGTTATTTTTTTCGTTTCCCAGTTTAAAGAAATATATTTTTCTTGTTTTTTGTGGCTTGAAGTTGTTCGCGCATCAATACTAATAGGTAATGACATAGTATAGTTCCATTCATTATTGCTAAATGGATATTTGTCGGGTCTTATCAAAGACTCGATAACTAAGTCATTATAATTTTTGGGATATTTTTCATTTTTTTTGAAATAAGCTTCGGTTGCTTTTTCTAAAACTTCAAAAGCATCCATCGGTGTTTCATACCGTTTATCTGAAAGATCAGTTAATATTAAGTTGTAAAAATTCGCTAATTTGTAGTTGGTTATTAATTCAAAATGATCAAGCAATAAGCCAGGTCCATTAATCACTATTCCTATTGATTCATCATTTATATTTTTTATTGCTATATCATCAAAACCAAATTTTAAAGATTCTATTGAGAGTTGTGCATTCTCAAGGCTGTCTTTTGATATATTAGTAGCTATTTTAAATTTATTAAGTTGAAAATATAATTGTTCTAATGATGCTGTCGCATCAATATAATTTTGGCTTTTTATACTTTGACTTATAATTAAGACAATAAAAATGCATTTTGTTAAAATTTTCATATTTTTATTAATTTGTTGTATACATAATTTATGTAGTGAGTCAATTTGATAAACTATTTTTTTCGAAAACTTTAATTTTATGAAAAAACGACAAAATATTGTGTTCTCTACGGATGAAGATTTTTTTCATGATAAAAATGAATCTATAGAACCTATTAAGTTGGCTGCAAATGAACAAAATCTGAAAATCAGTTTAAAAAGACTACCTGGTAATAGAATATTAACGGTTATTAATGGTTTAAAAGGAGACGCTTTAAGCTTTAATGCTTTATCAAAAGATCTTAAAAAGGCTTGTGGTGTCGGCGGATCGGTAAAAAATAGACAAATCTTAATCCAAGGAAATCATAGGGAAAAAATAAAAAAAATTTTAGATGAAAGAGGCTTTAAAGTAAAGGCCAGTGGAGGTTAAATTTATAGTATGAAATTTTTTAAATTAATTATATTAATAGTTTTAAGTGTCATGTCATTTTCTTCGTGCGATAAATCGTTAAAACTATCAAAAATAAAAATGGTGCTAACTGGTAGTGTTCATGGCCAGTTAGATCCTTGTGGCTGAAAGAAAAATCCTCTAGGCGGTCTGTCTAGAAAATTAATGGTATTAAAAGAAATGCGTAAGAATGGTGAAAGCCCTCTAGTCCTTGATGCCGGCGATATGTTCTTTAGTAAAACTAGCATTAATATTAATAATATTAAATCAGAACAGCATAGGTGCGAAACTATGTTAAAAGGCTACGAGAAAATTGGAATTGACGCCCAAAATGTTGGTAAGTATGAACTTTTAGCTGGGTTATTATATCTGAAAAAAATGGAGAAAAAGTTCAGTAATATTCCATTTATTTCTGCAAATATAAAAAGTGTTGCGACAGGTGAGTTATTATTTAAGCCATACCGTGTTGTAAGTAAAGATGGTCTTAACATAGGTGTTTTAGGTTTAACTAATATGGTTCCTGATACGATGCGCTCTGTTGTCATGGATGACTACATAAGTACAGGAATTAAATACATTAAAGAATTGAAAAATAAAGTTGACCTTATTGTTTTGCTTGTTAATGCAGATAGAACTTCCCAGTCTTCATTATCAAAACATTTTAGCGATGCGGATTTTATCTTTACAAGTGGTAGTACTCATAGAACTAGCTCATCAATGACTCAAAATAAGAATGGTCCTTTTTTATATGCTAATGGAAAACAAGGTAAATACCTATCGATAATTGATCTTGAGATTAAAAATGTCAAGGGACCCATTGCTGATCTTTCAGCTCCAGAACAAAAAGTAAAACAACTTAATAATAGGCTGAAAAGATTGCAGAAAAAAGATCCGAATAGTTCTCTTGAAAAAATTTATGCTGGTAAAGATAATATCTTAAACTTAATCAAACGCTATAAAAGCGACCTTAAAACAGCAGAAACTGCTATTGAAAATGCTTCAAATAAAATGAGATACACTAGTTTTGCGTTAAATAGAAAAATAAAAGATGACCCGGAAATGTTAACAATGGTTAATCTTGCTGTCGAAAAATGTAAATCGTTAGAATTGAATAATAATAGTTCCGGAAAAAGTAATTCTCACGGACACAACCATAGTCATTAATTTTTTTAAAAGGTTTAATACCATAAAATTTTAATTTTGAATTAATGAATTATTCTAACTCTTTCCACCAAGTAGGCATTTTCGTATTTATATCTTTAATTTTTAGTATCTCTACTAATTTTTTTCGATCTGATTCTATTGATTATTTATCTAAAGGATTTGATAAAGTTGAATCTTTAGATGATTTAAATTTAAATAATGATGAGGGTATTAAAGAGGTCAGTTTAAAAATTGCTCAGGATTTATTTGAAAAGAAAATACTTTTTATAGATGCCAGAGCTAAAGAATATTACCTTGAAGGCCACATTCCTGGTGCAATTTGTTTTGATGATTTCGATTCTCTTGCAATGGAAATCGATAATAGAATCCAAAATAATGAATTTTTTGTAGTTTACTGCAGCGATGATGACTGTGGTTCAAGCGAAGAACTTTCATATCAGTTGCTTGATGAAGGATTTACTAGTATTTATTTATTTCGAGGCGGTTGGAAGCTGTGGATAGATAATAAAATGCCTATTGAAAAACCATGAATTACTTAAAAAGTTATTCTATATTAATATTAAGAATTATTGTTGGCTCGGTTTTCTTATGGGCTAGTCTAAGCAAGATCATAGATCCTTCAAAGTTTGCTAGAGAAATTTCAAATTATCATGTTATGCCATTTGGTTTAGAGAATACGATTGCTATCTTTTTACCATGGTTAGAGTTTTTTATTGGCTCTGCACTCATTCTTGGAATTATGGTTGATGGTTCGGTAATCATATGTGCATCCCTATTAATTATGTTTAATATACTTGTGGCGCAAGCAATGGTTCGAGGTTTTAACATAGAATGTGGATGTGGCCTAAAAGAGGGTGAGCTAGTTGGTTTTCAAAAGTTATTTGAAAACTTTACCTTTTTAGGATTCTGTGTTTTAATTTATTTTAGAAAAAATAAATTTTTGGAAATATTTCCAAAAACAGAATTGTCTGATAAATAACATAGATGTAAATTTATACTATGCGAGAGTAGCTCAGCTGGTAGAGCATCACGTTGCCAACGTGAATGTCGCGAGTTCGAATCTCGTCTCTCGCTCGCGATAATAGCCTTACCTGATTTTTTCATGTAAGGCTATTTTGATTGCAATTGAGTATTTGTTATCTATTTTTTTGATTTTTATACTTTTCGTATTGTTGATGTGGATTATTTAGGTAAATTATTTTGAGTTTTCTTTGCTATCATTGTGTTTTAGTTAACATTAGTTTGTCCTAATCAACTATGTATTACATCGTATATAGCATCGTACTCTTGAAATATCATAGGTTATTAACCATTTGAAGATAATATATATTATAATTTTTGCTTTTTTAGGGAATTATTTGTTTTCTCAAACTTGTGCTTTTGATGGTAAAAGTGTCGTCCCACTTGGCTCAACAGAGATAGTAAATAAGGAGGCCTTAGCTCTTTATAAATGCTCTAATGGTCATCAGATGTGGTTAGCTAATCATGAAATTAAGTTTAGTAAAGAATCATTAAATAAAACTATTAGTTCAGATAATAAGAATATTGACCCAAAAAATATGCAAGTAGAAAAAGATAAGGTTAGTGATTCAGAATTGCGAGTTTCTAACTATGAAGTTTCTAAAGATTTTGTAAGCAAAATTAATGATTCTCAAAATATAAATACTAAAATATTATCTGATAACTTAAATGTGGCTTCTAAAAATAAAAATGTTGATTCTTCAGGTTTTACTGCTGTCAAAAAAAGAGAGACTATGTCTAAAAAGGAATCTCAGAGTTCAAAATTTTCAAGTTCTTTAAATATTCAAAAATTTGGGCTTGAAACACTTTTGCACAAGAAAATTGAAAGTGACAGGCAGTTTTCTGAGAAACTTGATAATGAAAAGTCTGAACTACTCCACTTGATGTATACTCAAAAAAAGTTATTTGATAAAATAGATAATAATAGATTCTCTTTTAAAAAATACCCTATTTTTTCATATTCCAACATGTTGTATATTGCTGTATCTATTGCATTTACATCGTATTTAATTTTTTAATTTTTTATAATGGCTCCTCCTGGAGCAATTTTTTATATTTAGACATATAATATCAATTCATATGTCGCAATTTATTAAAAATACTTTTTTGTTTTTTCTTTCACTCCTATTGGTGTTTACAAATCTATATGCAATTAATAAAATTCCTGTTTTGGGAACAGTGGAAGACGTGAATGGTGTGTTGCTGCCAGACGCGTTAATAACTTTAAGTAGGCAAAACAACAGCGCTGTTTCAAATCGATTTGGTGAGTTTGATCTTGGGCGTATTTTTCCAAACGATACAATGTATGTAATTGTTGATGGTTTTCAAAAAAAAGAATTCATGCCTTCATCTAATATGAGAATAAAGCTATTTCCTAAATCTATTATACAAGAAAAAATAAATAACGTAAGAAATGGCCAGACGCTGATTATTCCACCGGGTATTCATTTTGTTTATCCAGATTTCAATGTTGATAGTACATTTGGTCTAATTATTAGTAATAAATCAAACGTTACAATCCAAGGATCTGAAAAGTCAGAGATAAGGTTATTGAAACAGGACGCGGATATTTTACATATTTTTAAATCAAATAATGTTATTATAAAAAACCTAATTATTAGTTACGAAGATTTAGAAAAAAGAACAAAGAATTTTAGTATATCCAGAAGTCAAGCTGTTGATTTTCCTGATGCTTTAGCCTTGGCAAAAAATCTTTATGGGGAAAGGTCATTTTTTAAATATGATGGTAGTCTACATCATACTAGAGGTTTTAAAGAACCTTTTATAGAACATAATTTAGCGAATGTTGTCAACATTGTGAATTCATCAAATATAACTATGGAGGGTGTAAGTTTAAGTGGATATGGAAAAGTATGCCTAGCCGGACAAAACTCACGAAATATTTCTATTAATAACTCTGTATTAAACAATGGTATTTATGGAACAGTATTGGAAAATTGTCAAAACGTTAGTATATCAGAGTCAATTATTGCGGATAATGTAGAGTTGTATTATCACAAAAATAGTGACATGAATTACGTTGATAATAAAATCAAAATTTTAGGGTACCATATTCCAGAACTTATTTTTGTTGAAGGTGGTTCTATAGAGATGCTGGATGAAACTATTATTCCACCACCAAAACCCACTTACCTTATTTCTGGAAGTTTTAAAATGAGTAAGAAAGAAATTACGTTTGATGAATATGACTCTTTTTGTTTGGCTACAGGTAGAGGTTTACCAGATGACAGTGAGTGGGGTCGTGGGGCTAGACCTGTTATAAATATATCTTACGATGATGCTGAATTGTATTGCAAATGGCTAAGTGAGCTTACGGGAAAGAAGGTCAGGCTACCCAATGTTACTGAATGGGAATTCGCTGCTAGGGGTGGTTTAAAGGGTGGCGATGATTATTCATATAGTGGCAATAATTTGTTGGAGCCAGTAGCTTGGTGTAAATACAATGCAAATAAGATGACAGAGCCCGTTGGCCTCAAAGCTCCTAATGAACTAGGACTATTTGATATGTCTGGAAATGTATTTGAATATTGTAGTTCAACAAACGACAGTATGATCGTTCTGAAAGGTGGATCTTGGGCAAATAGTGGAGTTAGCTGTAGAGTTGCAGATGAAGTTGTAAGCAGTATAAATCATTGGGATGATAATATAGGCTTTAGAATAGTTCAAGGTGATTAGGCATTAGAAATCTAATTATTATTGTTCTAGTTAAGCTTTTTTTATTTATTGATTGTCTTCATGCAATCTTACCTTCAGGATTTGTTTACCTTGATTCAATTGTCCCGACAGTAAGAATTGATTTAAAGTATTTTAGTAAAGATAATTTTATCGGTACTAAAATTAATGGATATGATTCAAATAGGTGTATCATATCAAAAGACGCCGCTTTCGCTTTAAAAAATGTACAAAATGATTTAAGTCACTTTAACTATGGGTTGAAGGTTTTTGATGCATATAGGCCGCAAAGATCAGTCGACCATTTTGTAAAATGGGCTAGAAATAATAATCAAAAAATGAAAAGTGTTCATTATCCAAATGTGAATAAGAAAAATTTATTTAAGGAAGGATATATTGCTTCTAAGTCAGGTCATTCAAGGGGTAGCACGGTAGATTTAACTATAATTGATTTTGAAACAGGGTTAGAACTAGATATGGGTACATGTTACGATTTTTTTGGTGAAGAATCATGGATCACATTTGAGAATATCAATGTAGTTCAAAAACAAAACCGCCTACTTCTTCAATCGGTTATGAAAAAATATGGTTTTAAGCCTTTAAAGGCCGAATGGTGGCATTTTACGTTACATATTGAGCCTTTTCCCAATAAATATTTTAATTTTAAGATTATTTAAAAATAATGGTTCGATATAAAAAGATAGCTGTTATTTTATGTTTAGTTTCTCTTTCAATTGCAGAAGATATCAAACCTAGTTACGAGCAAACTTCAATTAAAATTATTAATTCTCTTAAATCAGATAGTGTTGGTTATAATAGATTATCTTATCTTTGTGATATGTTTGGTCCAAGGCTTAGTGGTTCAAAAAATCTTGAAAAAGCAATCGACTGGATTATAAAGGAAATGAAACTCGATGGATTATCTAATGTAAAAGGTGAAAGAGTAAAAGTACCTACTTGGATAAGAGGGGAGGAATCATTGCAAATTCTAGTTCCGTATATAAAAGATTTGAAAATTCTTGGAATAGGTGGTAGTGTTGGTACACCTAAGGCTGGAATTAGTGGAGAAGTTTTAGTACTAAATAGTTTTGATGAACTAGAAGAAGTAAAGTATAAAGCAAGGGGAAAAATTGTTTTATTTAATGTGCCTTTTACTACGTACGGTGAAACGGTAAAGTACAGATATGATGCTCCTAACAAAGCTGCAAAGTACGGTGCAAAAGCGACTTTAATTCGTTCTATAGGATCTTGGTCTATGAATACGCCGCATACTGGTACAATGGGAGAATATACTTATCACAAAAAAATTCCCCATGCTGCTATTACTTCTGAAGATGCAATGATGATATCGAGGATATCTAAAAGAGGACAAAAAGTAGTATTAAAATTAAATATGGATGGAAAATTTGTCGAAGATAGGTGGTCTAGAAATATCATTGCCGAACTTAAAGGTTCTACTTACCCGGAAGAAATCATTGTAGTTGGTGGGCATATTGATTCATGGGATGTCGGGCAAGGTGCACATGATGATGCTGGTGGTTGTGTAGCTGCTTGGCGTGCTGTTACTTTAATTAAAGAATTGGGATTAAAACCACGAAGAACTATCAGAATAGTCTTATGGACAAATGAAGAAAATGGTGGAAAGGGAAATGAAAATTATAAAAATGAACATTTATCTGAGTTAAATAATCACATACTTGCTATAGAATCTGATGGTGGTGTTTTTGCGCCTCAAGGTTTTGGTTTTACAGGAAGTGAAAAAGCTAGAGATTACATTCTAGATATTGCATCCTTACTTGACCCAATTGGAGCTGGGACCATTACTAATTGGGGTAGAGCAGCAGACGTAGCGCCATTAAATGATAACGGTGTTCCAGTAATGTCTCTTAATGTTGATAATTCTAAATACTTTTGGTACCACCACACAAATGCTGATACTTTTGATAAAATTGATTTTCGAGAATTTAATAACTGTATAGCTGCCATGGCGATAATGAGCTATGTTGTTTCTGATATGGAAAAAAAGTTGCCAAGGTAAATCACAATTATAAGATATGTTTTATAAAAATATATACATAAGACTATTTCTATTAATTGTTATTATAATTCTACTCCATAAATATGCTCCAACTCCTTTAAAATACCCTAAGACCAATATGAATAATAATATCAGTGACAATTACCACGGTAAAGAGGTAAAAGACGAGTACAGGTGGTTAGAGGACGAAACCTCAGTACAAACTGATGCGTGGATTCAAAAACAAAACGCGTTTACTGACAGATATATAAGAAAAATCCCCTTTCGTAAAAAGATTCAAAAAAGGCTTAAAGAACTTTGGAACTATCCAACCATGAGTATGCCATTTATTAAAAATGATAAAATTTATTTTTACAAAAATAATGGCCTTCAAAATCAATCTATTTTATACGCGAAAACGAACATAGAAGATTCTGATTCCTCAGCAAAAGTAATAATAGATCCTAATAAATTATCTAAAGATGGAACTGTAGCTCTTAGTGGTATATATTTTTCAAATGATAACAAATACCTTGGGTATTCAATCTCAAAATCTGGCTCAGATTGGAGAGAGTTTTTTATTAAAGATTTATCTTCAGGGAAAAATTTAAATGACCATCTGCAGTCGATTAAATTTAGTGGAATGTCCTGGGTCGATGATGGTTTTTATTATAATGCTTTTCCTCAACCAAAGGATGGTCGCGAATTATCTGAGATTAATCATAGTAGCAAAGTATTTTTTCATAAATTAGGCACAAGTCAAGACGCAGATCGCTTGGTTTTTTCCGATTCTAAAAACCCAAAAATAAATAATTACCCATCAACAACAAAAGATGGTGGATTTTTAATTATTTATAGAACTAAAGGGACATACGGTAATAAACTATTAGTTAAAGACTTAAGAAATGAAGGCAGCGATTTTGTAAGTATTATTAATGATTTTAATTCTGAGATAGATATTATTGATAATCTTGATGGTAAGCTTTTAGCTATTACAGATAGAAATGCACCTAGAAAGAAGGTTGTCTTAATAGATCTAAAAAATCCAGAAGAAAATAACTGGGATACTATCATTCCTCAAAATGATAATATCCTTACATCGGTTAACATAATAAACAATAAACTAGTTGCTCATTATATGGTTGATGTCCTTTCTAGTTGGATAATTCATGATTTGAAAGGTGAATTAATTCAAAAAGTAGAATTACCAGGGCCTGGAATATCTTATGGATTTGGTGGTAGTAAAGAACAATCTGTTTCTTGGTATATTTTTGAATCGTTGGTTCATCCTCCCACGGTTTTTATGTATGACTTTGATAAATTCAAATCAGATTTACACTATGATTCAAAAGCTAAGTTCGACAAAGATAGATTTATCATGAAGCAAGAGTTTTATTTTTCGAAAGATGGTACAAAGGTTCCAATTTTTATTGCTCATGAAAAAGATCTCGTTTTAGATGGTTTGTCTCCTACTCTGCTATATGGTTATGGAGGATTTAATATATCTGAAAAGCCATATTTTAATAAAACAATTCCAGTGATACTTGAAAATGGAGGTGTATATGCTATCGCCTGTATTAGAGGAGGTGGAGAGTACGGTCAGGATTGGCATAGTCAGGGGATGCTAGAAAAAAAACAAAATGTATTTGACGATTTTATTGCTGCGTCAGAGTTTTTAATCACCCAAGGTTTTACTTCACCTGATAGATTAGCAATAAGGGGCGGCTCAAATGGAGGAACATTAATTGGTGCTGTTCTTAATCAAAAACCTCACCTTTTTCGTGTCGCGTTTCCAGAAGTCGGTGTTATGGATATGCTAAGATATGAAAAGTTTACGATAGGCTGGGCATGGGCTGTTGAATTTGGGTCTGTCGAAAATAAAAATAGTTTTGTGAACTTATTATCATATTCACCATTACATAATATTAAAAAGAAATCATATCCTTCTGTTCTAATATATACCGCTGACCATGATGACAGAGTTGTTCCTGCTCATTCATATAAATACGCAGCCAAGCTACAAAGTAATCAAATGAATGATGTAGATCCAATTCTAATTAGGATAGGTACAAAAACTGGTCATGGTGCAGGTAAATCGACAGAAACAAAGATAAGAGAATATGCTGAAAAATGGGCTTTTATGTTTTATGAGATGGGAATAAAGTACTAAGAAACAATCTTATCGATATCATCCCTTATTAGGATTAATATTGCTGATTGAGGGACAATAAGGTACCCTTTTTGTTCTATTTCAAGCTCAATTGCAGCTTTCCC
>JGI26273J51734_10000309_pt1 | contig 25880 bp, 22 predicted proteins | sample SaaInlV_125m_DNA_FD_51734 | JGI IMG/M metagenome (IMG submission 51734) | reverse complement strand
CGCGAAGCCGTTTTTATGGTGCGAACAAGGTTGTCAGGATTCGTGGAGAAAGAGAAAAAAAAGAACGGTTGAGGAAACCCGCGAGAAAACTGTAGCGAAGTGGAATGCGAAAAGGTTATCAAGTTTACTTGTAATCAGGTGGTTAAATGGTGAGCCGTGATGGGTTCGAACCATCGACCTACTGATTAAAAGTCAGTTGCTCTACCAACTGAGCTAACGGCCCACTAAGCGGCCTACTTAAAAACACCGCGAGGTGTGGTCAACCCCGAAAACAAAGAAAAACTCGCAATCTATGGATTCATTGCTCTGAGCGAGATATATCCTCGCTCATGAACAAATCGCTTACCCCTAACTGGCCATTTTTAAAAATGCACGGTCTTGGAAATGACTTTGTGATCCTAGATTGGCGCAAGGCCGCTTTAGATTTGCCTGCCACATTGATTACCGGTTTGGCCGACCGCCATCGTGGCGTAGGCTTTGACCAGCTCGCCGTCATAGAAAGCGGCACTGGCGATGCCCATTTAAGGTTTTTCAACGCCGATGGCTCGGTTTCGGCAGCCTGCGGCAACGCCACCCGCTGCATCGCCCGATATTTGATGGATGAGCTTGAAAAATCCAGCTTGCATCTCACAACGGATCGCGGCGCCTTGCGCGCGGAAACATCCTCCGATGGTTCTGTATCGATCAATATGGGGCAGCCGCTGCTCACATGGCGGGATATTCCGCTTTCTGAAGCGATGGAGACGCTTGTTTTGCCGATCAAAGGGGATCCAAGCGCGACAGGTATGGGCAATCCCCATTGTACCTTTTTTGTGCCGGATATCGCCGCAATCAACCTAGAAGCGGATGCAGCACCGATTGAACATCATCCACTTTTCCCCGAACGCACGAATGTGCAATTTGCGCAGGTGATTGGCAAAGATCACATTCGAATGCGCGTCTGGGAACGCGGCGTTGGGGTAACGCTTGCCTCAGGCTCTTCGTCTTGCGCCACAGCCGTGGCGGCCGCGCGCCGCGGCTTGACGGGGCGCAGCGTTAAAATTGACGTTGATGGCGGCAGCTTACAGATCGATTGGCGCGAAGATGGAGTCTGGCTAACGGGGCCGACCATGCATGTCTTTTCAGGTCGTTTAACCCGTCAATTTCTGGACAGCCTGCGATGAGCCAAACGCCAAAAATCACCACATTGGGCTGCCGGTTAAACGCCTATGAATCAGAAGCAATGCGCGCCTTGGCCGAAGACGCCAACGTGGGCGATGCGGTGATTGTGAATACCTGCGCGGTCACTGCTGAGGCGGTTCGCAAATCACGTCAGGAAATACGGCGGTTGCACCGCGAAAACCCGACCTCAAAAGTAATTGTGACCGGATGCGCCGCGCAAATTGATCCAGACAGCTTTGCACAGATGCCCGAAGTAAACGCCGTTATCGGCAATAATGAAAAAATGCAGCCGGCGACATGGTCGACTATGGCGGGGGATCTGATCGGGGATACCGAAAAAGTCAAAGTCGATGACATTATGTCAGTGACCGAAACCGCGGGCCATTTGATTGATGGCTTTGCCACACGGGCAAGGGCCTATGTGCAAGTTCAAAACGGCTGTGATCACCGCTGCACGTTTTGTATCATTCCCTTTGGACGCGGCAATTCACGATCCGTACCCGCCGGCGTGGTGATCGAGCAAATCAAGCGGTTGGTGGATAAAGGCTATAATGAAGTTGTTTTAACCGGCGTTGATCTCACGAGCTGGGGGGCCGATTTACCCAGCGCCCCAAAACTGGGCGATCTGGTGATGCGCATCTTAAAGCTTGTTCCCGATTTGCCACGGTTGCGGATCAGCAGCATTGACAGCATTGAAGTGGATGAAAATCTGCTGACTGCGATCGCCACTGAATCGCGCTTAATGCCGCATTTGCATCTTAGCCTGCAACATGGCGATGATTTGATTTTAAAGCGCATGAAGCGGCGCCATCTGCGCGATGATGCCATCGCATTTTGCGAAACGGCGCGCAAACTGCGCCCCAATATCACNTTNGGCGCAGATATCATTGCGGGTTTTCCAACCGAAACCGAAGCGCATTTTGCCAATTCGCTGAAACTGGTGGAGGAATGTNATTTAACTTGGCTGCATGTTTTCCCTTATTCCAGCCGAGAGGGCACGCCAGCGGCGAAAATGCCGGCAGTGAAAGGCCCAGATATAAAACACCGCGCCGCCAAATTACGCGCGCTTGGTTCGCAAAAAGTTGCAGCACATCTCAAAGCCCAATATGGCAAAACCCATTCAATCTTAATGGAAAACCCCTCAATGGGGCGCACCGAACAATTCACCGAAGTGGTGTTTTCAACACCGCAAGCCGAAGGGTGCATAATATCCGCAAAAATCATCGGCATGCGGAACCAACAGCTGGTCGCCTGATGACCCCCAGATGCACCGCGCTCAGATGACCCTGCCCATTCTATATAGTTTTCGGCGTTGCCCCTATGCCATCCGNGCCCGGCTTGCGCTGCAGATCTCTGCCATTTCTACAGACCTGCGCGAGATCGTTTTGCGCGACAAAGCGCCCGCTTTTTTATCCATTTCGCCGAGCCAAAGCGTACCCTGCCTGCAGCATGAAAATTTTGTGATTGATGAAAGCCTCGATATTATGATTTGGGCGTTAAGGCAAAATGACCCACAGGGCTGGCTAAAAATGCCCGATGCAGGCTATGCGCTGATTGAGCAGAATGACGGAGCGTTTAAAGCCGCATTAGACCGCACAAAATACCCCAACCGCTTTCCCCAAGATGATCCGCTAAAAAATCGCCAGATCGCCAGCGAATTTTTGCAGCTCTTAAACGAGCAGCTGCAGGCAGGGTTCTTATTCGGGCCCACCGCAACTCTGGCAGATAGCGCGATATTGCCTTTCGTGCGTCAATTCGCCTTTATCAATAAACCCTGGTTCGACGCCCAGCCATGGCCCTATGTGCAACGCTGGCTAGAAGGTTTTCTAGGCTCTGATGCATTTCATCTTGTGATGCAAAAATATCCCAAATGGCAATACGGCGATCCCCCAACGCTGTTTCCAAGCCTGCAAAAGCACCACGTCTGAATAACCGGATATGATTTAAAAAGTTTTGGTCCCAGCGGGCCGAAAAAAATAACCCAACGCGGTGTATCTACGCCTGTGGAGACGCTGACCTAATCTTGGCTGCCCAGTCAGTAGGAAAAGCGCAAATAGCGCTGGAAAAGCAGTCAGCCGAGCGCTAGCTTGCACTCATCTGACCACGTAAAGGCAAATTTACAATGCAATTGATTTTCTCGGCCGCCTCGCCCTTTGCCCGCAAAGTCTATGTATTGATCCATGAAGCCGGACTGACAGAGAAAATCGCTTTAAAAACCGTGCAAACCACGGCCTTTAACAGCGCCGCAGATTTGAAAGCAGCAAACCCGCTCGCCAAACTGCCCACTTTGATCACCGAAGATAGCGGGGCATTGTTCGATAGCCGGGTGATTTGCCGCTACTTAGATGATTTTGCAGGCAGCAATTTATATCCCAAAGAAACTTTGTGGGATGTGCTGACCCTAGAGGCCTTAGCTGATGGCATAGCAGAATCGGCCGTTTCGATGGTCTATGAACTGCGCCTGCGCGCCGCGCATGAGCAATCGCATAGCTGGATCGAAGCCCAATGGGCAAAAGTTGAGCAAGCCCTTGATGCATTAAATGCCGGGGATTTCTCTGCGCTAGATGGGCCGCTGAATATGGGGCAATTGGCGTTGGCCTGCAGCTTAGGCTATCTTGATTTCCGCCATCAGGCGCGGGCTTGGCGCGATGGGCGCGACCAATTAAGCGCCTGGCATCACCGTTTTTCACAGCGTAAATCGATGCTTGATACCCAGCCTGACGGCTAATCCAAGCCGAGAGTAAGGCGCAGGCTGCCCCCAAAGCCGATCTAACCGCGCAAACCTGCGCCCTGCGAAAATTGCAGCCGCCCTAGCCTTGCAAAGATTTGACGTTTAATGCACCTTCCTCGCGCGCTTGCATCGCCAGAGCCGCCGCATAAGAGGCCGCAGCCGTGGTGTAATAGGGGATCTTATCGAAAAGCGCGACCGCACGGATATCACGACTATCCTCCACAGCTTGCGCCCCTTCGGTTGTGTTCATCACCAAAGAAATCTCTTCGTTTTTCAGCATGTCAACGATATTCGGGCGTCCCTCATACATCTTGTTCACAACATCGCAGTTGATCTTATGCTCCGATAGGAAGGCCGCGGTGCCCCGCGTGGCGACCAAAGCGAACCCAAGCCCAACCAAGATCTGCGCTGTTTCCACCATCTGTTCGGTTTTATCAGCATCTTTGATCGACATAAACACGCGCGTGTCTTGCCCTGACTTGGGCCGTGGTAAATCCATACCAGCGCCCATCTGTGCCTTTAAAAATGCACGCGCAAAACTTTGATCCCAACCCATCACCTCACCGGTCGAGCGCATTTCGGGCCCCAAAATTGTATCTACACCGGGGAAGCGCGCAAACGGCATCACCGCTTCTTTGACGCTATACCAAGGCATATCGGGATCGGCCAAGGTCATTGGATCTGCGATCGGCACCGATTGTTCATAAGAAGCTTCGCCATAAGGCGCGCGCAGTGGAAAGTTTTCCATCGGCTCTCCCGCCATCAAACGCGCCGCAATTGAGGCAATGGCGCTATCGGTGGCTTTGGCCACAAATGGCACAGTGCGGCTGGCGCGCGGGTTAACTTCAATCAAATAAATCTCGCCATCTTTTACCGCGAATTGTATGTTCATCAGCCCCACAACACCCAGCGCCAGGGCCAAGGCCTGGGTTTGCTTTTTCAATTCCTCAATAATGTCAGAAGAAAGAGAATAGGGCGGCAAAGAACAGGCGCTATCGCCTGAATGCACGCCGGCTTCTTCGATATGCTGCATAATGCCCGCCACATGCACGGTAGTGCCGTCACAAAGCGCGTCTACATCACATTCAACAGCACCCGCCAAATAACTGTCAAGCAAGACAGGGCTATCGCCAGAGACCACGACCGCCTCTTTGATATAACGTTCCAATTGTCCCATATCGCGCACGATTTCCATCGCCCGGCCGCCCAGCACGTAAGACGGACGGATCACCAAAGGAAACCCTAGCCCTTGGGCAATTTCAATCGCCTGTTCATTCGTGCTGGCAATGCCGTTCTTGGGTTGCTTTAGTCCCAGATCTTGCACCAGTTTTTGAAACCGCTCGCGATCTTCGGCCAAATCAATCGCATCCGGCGTGGTGCCCAAAATCGGAATTCCTTCAGCGTCCAGCGCTTTGGCCAATTTCAAAGGGGTTTGCCCGCCAAACTGCACGATCACCCCGTGCAAAGTGCCCATTTCTTGTTCAACACGCAGAATTTCCATCACATGTTCGAATGTAAGCGGCTCAAAATATAGCCGGTCTGAGGTATCATAATCAGTAGAAACCGTTTCAGGATTACAATTCACCATGATGGTTTCATAGCCCGCATCGGTCAGTGCAAAGCAAGCATGACAACAGCAGTAATCAAATTCGATTCCCTGCCCAATACGGTTTGGGCCACCGCCCAAGATTACAACTTTTGAAGCCTCGGTCGGGCGCGCTTCACATTCCACATCGCCCATCATCGGGGCTTCATAGGTGGAATACATATAAGGAGTTTGGGCTTCAAATTCAGCCGCGCAGGTATCAATCCGCTTGAACACGGCCGTCACCCCCTTCGCATGGCGCAGCTGGCGTATCGCGGTTTCGCTCTTCCCCGTCAAATGGGCAAGACGGGCATCGGTAAAGCCGAACATTTTCAACTCGCGCAGAGCCTCTGTATCTTGCGGAAGCCCATTTGTCTTCACGGCCTCTTCCATATCAACGATTTCGCGGATCCGCGCCAGAAACCAAGGGTCAAATTTGGTGACGGCAAAAATTTCATCATCGCTCAACCCATGGCGCATCGCTTGCGCAATCGTGCGCATCCGATCCGGCGTTTGCAAACTGATCGCGCGCACAACCGCAGCTTTTTCGGGTGCCCCTTCGATCTCAACCTCATCAAAACCGGTGAGACCGGTTTCCATAGACGCCAACGCTTTTTGCAACGATTCATGAATCGTGCGGCCGATTGCCATCGCTTCTCCGACAGATTTCATCGCTGTGGTCAGCGCAGGCTGCGAACCGGGAAATTTCTCAAAGGCAAAACGTGGAATTTTGGTTACAACGTAATCGATTGTCGGCTCAAAGCTTGCAGGCGTTACGCGGGTGATATCATTGTCCAGCTCGTCAAGCGTATAGCCAATCGCCAGTTTGGCGGCAATTTTTGCAATCGGAAACCCGGTTGCTTTAGAGGCCAGCGCAGACGAGCGAGACACGCGCGGGTTCATTTCAATCACCACCATGCGGCCATCTTCGGGATTGATCGCCCATTGCACGTTCGAGCCGCCAGTCTCCACCCCAATTTCGCGTAACACGGCGATCGAATGGTTCCGCATGATTTGATATTCTTTATCCGTCAACGTCAGCGCTGGCGCTACGGTGATCGAATCGCCCGTATGCACGCCCATCGGATCCACATTTTCAATCGAACAAACGATAATGGCGTTATCCGCTGTGTCGCGAACCACTTCCATTTCATATTCTTTCCAACCCAGAAGCGATTCATCCACCAAAATCTGGTTCACCGGCGAAGCATCCATGCCCGTGCGGCAATAATATTCAAAATCATCGCGGTTATAGGCCACGCCGCCGCCTGTTCCGCCCAACGTAAAGGCTGGGCGAATGATCGCGGGCAATCCAATTTCATCCAAGGCCTCATTGGCCATGCGAACGCCGGCGTTCAAATCGGTTTTACCTTCGGCATCTTTCGGCGCGGTAATAATCGTGGCTTTGGGGTTTTCGATCCCCAACCGATCCATCGCTTCGCGAAATAATTTACGATCTTCAGCCATTTCAATCGCATCACGCTTCGCGCCGATCATTTCAACGTTGAATTTGTCTAAAACGCCCATTTCCTCTAGCGCCAAAGATGTGTTCAACGCAGTTTGCCCACCCATCGTGGGCAATAACGCGTCGGGGCGTTCTTTTTCGATTATCTTAGCAACCACATCTGGGGTGATCGGTTCGATATATGTGGCATCCGCCAAGCCCGGATCCGTCATAATCGTGGCCGGATTGGAATTGACCAAAATCACCCGATACCCTTCTTCTCGCAACGCTTTACAGGCCTGCGCCCCTGAATAGTCAAATTCACAAGCTTGTCCGATAACAATAGGACCGGCTCCGATGATCATGATCGATGAAATATCGGTTCTTTTGGGCATTATAAAACCTTTGATAAAGCGGCGAAACAGCCGAGCGCTGCCAAGCAAGACGCGGCAAATTGTTGTGGGTTATAGAGATCACGCTGCAAGGTGCAAGTGCCTAGGCAAAAATACCATTATTTGCAGTAAAAGTGTCTGTCTTCTTCGGTAAACTGGTCCTATGAGGAACGTAAGAATAGCAGCGGACGTGACATGAAGATTCGGTTTGACACAGGCGATGCGCAACAACCGCGCAGTTTTGACCACCCGATCAGGGTGATTTGCGCTGCCTCCCCCTCAGCGCTGCCAAACGCGCTGGCAGCTTTGGATGCGGCGCTTTCACAAGGGCACTGGATCGCGGGCTACGCCAGCTATGAAATGGGCTATGCGCTCGAGCCGCGCCTCAACGCGGCAATGCCGGAAAAGCGGCAATGGCCTTTGCTGTGTTTTGGCGTTTACAAAGGCCCAACAGCGCGGCGACCCGTCTCAACCACAGCCCACCGGGCCGCGCAGCTTGGCGCCTTTACCCCGCAATGGCAGTTTGACGAGTATGAAAAGGCCTTTTCCACCATCCAACATTATATCGCTGCGGGGGATATTTATCAGGCCAATCTTACCTTCGGGCTAACAGCGGAATTCCAAGGATCGGTTGCGCGTTTGTTTGACGATCTCAGCGCTTACCAAGCGGTAAAACACGGCGCCTTGGTCGAACAAGAGGATGGCCGGGCGATCATATCGCGGTCTCCAGAATTATTTTTTCGCACAGACGCGTCAGGGCAGATCGAAACCCGCCCGATGAAAGGCACACAGCCGCGCGGCATCACGAAACCTGAAGACCAGAAACGGCTAAACTATCTGCAATCTGACCCGAAAAATCGCGCAGAAAACCTGATGATTGTAGACCTTCTGCGCAATGATATTTCGCGCATTTGCGAGGCAGGATCGGTGAAAGTGCCTTCGCTTTATCGCGTGGAAACCTATGCCACCGTTCATCAGATGACCTCGCAAGTTTTGGGTCAATTGCGCAAAGACCAAACACTGTCTGATATTTTCAAGGCGTTGTTTCCGTGTGGCTCTATCACCGGTGCGCCAAAATTGCGGGCGATGCAAATTTTGCGGGATTTGGAGCCCGAGCCGCGTGAAATTTATTGTGGCACGATCGGCTGGGCCGCGCCGGATGGCAGCTCTGAGTTCAACGTTGCGATCCGCAGCCTGATGATCGATAACCAAAGCGTTCAATTAAACGTTGGCGGCGGCGTGGTCTATGACAGCGATGCCGCCTCAGAATATGAGGAAGCTCTGTGGAAAGCCCGCTTCGCAACCACATTCCAAAAAACTGCCGATTGATTGAAACCCTGCGGATTGATCCGCAGCGCGGGGCGGTGGATATAAAACGGCATTTAGACCGCATGTGCCTAAGCGCGCAAAAATTGGGGTTTGTTTTTCAGCGCGGCTTCATCACCGAAAAACTTCAAACAATCAAAACCACCAAAGTCTTGCGATGCNGGCTTACCATTGACCAAGCCGGAGCCGTTGAAATAACCCAGGCGCCGCTTGCCCCCACGCAGCCCGAATGGCAGGTTGCCATCAGCGCGCAGCGGTTAACTTCCTATGATCCCTGGCTGCGCCATAAAACCACCCAACGCCAGATCTATGATGACGCTCGCGCTGCGCTGCCACCCCATATCGATGAGATGATCTTTTTCAACGAAAAAAATCATCTCTGTGAGGGCACGATCACCAATGTTTTTCTGCAGCTTAAAACCGGAGAATGGGTGACGCCCCCAATCAGCAGCGGGTGCTTGCCCGGCGTGTTACGAGCCCGCAAACTGGCAAAACGTCAAGTGCGGGCAAAAATAATCACCGCTAAAGATTTGGAAAATTGCCAGTCGTTTTGGCTTGGCAACGCGCTTAGAGGCGAAATCAAAGGCAAACTGCTTCTGGGATGACTTGACATCAGCCCCACAACCCTGTGTATCGGCACAAGAATTGATCTTTGCTTGGAAAGGCCAAAGCCATGCACGTCTATCGCAGCCATACATGCGCCGACCTGAATAAATCAAATGTCGGAGAGACCGTGCGTCTTTCAGGCTGGGTGCACCGCGTGCGTGATCATGGTGGGTTGCTGTTTATCGATCTGCGCGATCATTATGGCATCACGCAGGTGATGGCNGACCCGGACAGCCCCGTGTTTGCAGAAATTGAAAAGCTGCGCAGCGAATGGTGTATNCGCATTGATGGCAATGTCATGCTGCGCGATGAAAGTCTGATCAACGCCAAAATTCCCACGGGTGAGGTTGAGGTATTTATTCGCGATCTGGAAGTTTTGGGGCAAGCTGAAGAGCTGCCGCTGATGGTCTTTGGCGAGCAAGATTATCCTGAAGAAACGCGCCTGCGCTACCGCTATTTGGATCTGCGCCGTCAAAAGTTGCAAGACAATATGAAGCTGCGCTCAGACGTGGTGGCCAGTATCCGACGCAAAATGTGGGACCGTAATTTCCGCGAATATCAAACCCCGATCATCACAGCCTCAAGCCCGGAAGGCGCGCGCGATTTTCTGGTGCCAAGCCGACTGCACCCGGGCAAGTTCTATGCATTGCCGCAGGCGCCCCAACAGTTCAAACAACTGATCATGGTCTCGGGCTTTGACAAATATTTTCAAATTGCCCCCTGCTTTCGCGATGAAGATCCGCGGGCGGATCGCTCTCCAACTGATTTTTATCAACTTGATCTTGAGATGTCATTTGTCACGCAACAGGATGTGTTTGACACGATTCAACCTGTTTTACGTTCGGTTTTTGAAGATTTTGGCGGCGGGCGCACGGTCGATGCCGATTGGCCTCAAATCTCTTATCGCGATGCAGCGCTTTGGTATGGCTCGGATAAGCCAGATCTGCGCAACCCGATCAAAATGCAGCGCGTTTCTGATCATTTCCGCGGGTCGGGCTTTGCAATTTTTGCAAAATTATTGGAACAAGAGGGCACTGAAATTCGCGCCATCCCCGCACCCGGGGGCGGCAGCCGCAAGTTTTGTGATCGAATGAATGCGTTTGCGCAAAAAGAAGGCTTGCCTGGCATGGGCTATATTTTCTGGCGCAGCGGCGAAAACGGCATGGAAGCGGCGGGGCCTTTGGCCAAAAATATCGGGCCAGAGCGCACAGAAGCGATCCGGCAGCAGCTTGGCCTGGATGTGGGGGATGCTGCGTTTTTCTTGGGCGGAAAACCAAAAGCCTTTGAGGCGGTTGCCGGCCGCGCCCGCAACGTAATTGGCGAAGAGCTTAATCTAACCGACAAAAATCGCTTCGCCTTTGCTTGGATTGTTGATTTTCCGATTTACGAACAGGATGCGGAAACCGGTAAAATCGATTTTGAACATAATCCATTTTCGATGCCGCAAGGCGGTATGGAGGCGCTTGAAGGTGATCCTCTTGCGGTTTTGGGCTACCAATATGATCTGTCTTGCAACGGGTATGAATTGGTTTCTGGCGCGATCCGAAACCACAAACCCGAAATCATGTTCAAAGCCTTTGAAATCGCCGGCTATGATGAAAGCGAAGTGCGCAAAAGATTTGGCGGCATGGTCAACGCGTTCCAATTTGGCGCACCGCCGCATGGTGGATGCGCCGCCGGGATTGACCGTATCGTGATGCTGCTGGCCGATGAGGCAAATATCCGCGAAGTGATCATGTTCCCCATGAACCAACGCGCCGAAGACCTTATGATGGACGCGCCAAGTCAGCCGATGGCAGATCAATTGATGGAGTTGAACCTGCGAGTCATCCCGCAAGACTAAAGCGGCAGAAGCGCCATCAATATGCAGCGCACGATGTTAACAATCGTGGTTTATAGAATTGCGATCTGGCCAATGCGGTGTTCAATTTTTGCGCAGAGCTGATCAATATCGCCGGTTTTTATGGCCTCTCGCATAAAATCATCGCCGCTGGCCGCGCACACCCCTGCTAAAAAACTGCGGATAAAGCCTTCTTCCTTGGCAGAGGGGTAATCTTTCAAACTGATCAGCGCCTGCACTAAATCATCGCGAAAGGTAATCAAATCAGGCGTGACCGGCGCATCTTGCAGAACAATCGGGCCTTTGGGTTTTTGCTCGATGGGCAAAAGCTGCAAAATCGTTGATTGAAAGCAAGAGAGGTTTTCAAAAGGTTTTGCAAGAAATCCATCCGCGCCCGCTTGCAAGCTTTGATGATGCATCAGATCATCCCCGCTGGTGCCCAAAATCACACCAATGCGCGGAGATGCGCCCGCCAATTCTGATATCAACTGAAGGCCGGATCCATCCGGCAAACCAACGTCGATAATGACGATTGTGGGGAAGTAAACGTTCAAATGCCGGCGCGCCGCCGCCAAACTATCCGCGCGGCGCAATCGCGCACCGCTGTGCAAACACATCAAACGCGCCGCTTCACAGATAAAACGGCTATCTTCGACAATCAGAACTGTTTTTCCGATTAAGGGCCGAGTGTTGCGCCCCATTGGCGTCAGTTCTACCAGATCCAATGAATTCATGCACGCCTCCTGCGATTCTGAAACCATCCTGCCTCAGGGTGGCTAATAAGCGGTTAATTCAAGTCAGAACGCGCGGGCGGCTCTTGCACCGCCGCCACTCTCAGCGCATAAGGTTGCGCAATCGATAGGAGAGCTCAGATGATCGGACGCCTCAATCATGTGGCCATCGCCGTCCCCGACTTAGAACGCGCTGCAGAGCAATATCGCAGCACCCTAGGGGCTGAGGTTGGCCCCGCCCAAGATGAGCCTGATCATGGCGTCACCGTGGTATTCATCACGCTGCCAAACACCAAGATCGAGCTGCTTTATCCTTTGGGGGAAACCAGCCCTATTCAAAGCTTTCTTGATAAAAACCCAAGCGGCGGAATCCACCATATCTGTTATGAGGTGGACGATATTAGAAAAGCCCGCGACCAACTTATTGAGGCTGGCAGCCGGGTTTTGGGCAAAGGCGAGCCAAAAATCGGCGCGCATGGAAAACCTGTGCTGTTTTTACATCCCAAGGACTTCAACGGCACCTTGATTGAACTTGAACAAGTGTAGCGAATAGGAAACCGAATATGTCTATAACCTCTGCGCTGGTTCTCTTTGCCGTTCTGTGGTTTTTAACCTTTCTGGTTGTGATCCCCATTCGCCTCAAAACGCAGGGCGATGTTGGCACGGTCGTGCCAGGCACGCATGCCGGAGCGCCGGAAGATCACAATTTGAAAAAGAAGGCTTGGATTACCACAGCGATCGCCGCGGTGCTTTGGGCCGTGATTACATCGATCATCTTATCCGGTGCGATCACCATACGTGATCTGGATGTGTTCAACCGGATGGGCCCTGCCACGACAAACGAAAGCCCTGCGGATCAATAACAGCGCGATGCGCGGCGTTACTTAAGACAAACCACGCCCGCGCAAGGCGCCTAGCAATGTTGATGTAAAGAACAACGCCGCCGCACAGCAAATAATGCTGGGGCCGGTTGGTGTATCCCAATGCAATGAGGCCGCAAGACCGCCAAGCGTTGCACAAGCACCAAACGCCGCCGCGATCAAGGCCATCGCTTCAGGTGTATTTGCAAAATTACGCGCCGCAGCTGCTGGAATAATCAACAAAGCCGCGATGAGGATGGCTCCGACAATTTGAATGCCCAACGCCACAATAAGGGCCAAGGCCAGGGTCAATACCAATTGCTCACGCTTGGGGTTAATCCCTTCAGCCTGCGCCAAATCGCGGTTCAAAGTGCAGGTCAGCAAGGCCGACCAGCGCCACCCAAGCAACCCGACCACGAGGAAAAGACCAAGGCCGATCCACAGAAAATCGGACCAAGCAACCGATAGAATATCCCCGAAAAGATAGGCCATCAGATCGATCCGCACATCCGAGAAAAACGACACCGTCACCAAGCCCAAAGCCAACGTTGAATGCGCCATCACCCCAAGCAACGTATCTAATGTTTGACCGCGGGCCTGCAGCGCAGAAATCGCCAGCGCCATTGCAAGCGCAATCAGCAAAACGCCAATAAACACCGGCAGTGCAAACGCCAAAGACAGGGCCACACCCAAGATTGAGGCATGCGCTGTGGCATCGCCGAAATACGCCATCCGCCGCCAAACCACAAAACAGCCAAGCGGCGCAGCCGCCAAAGACAATGCCACACCCGCCAAGATCGCCCTTACCAAAAAGGCGTCAAACATCTCCATCAGGCCAGCTCTTTGGCATTGGCATCGGGCGCAACCTTTGGCCCCGTAACTGTCGCAACCGGCCCGCGCGGGTGATCATTATGGTGATGATCGTGGTGATCGTCATGCTCATGGTCATGGTCATGGTCATGATCGTGCTCATGGCGGTAAAGCGCCATCGCACCATCTGTTGAGGCCCCAAAAAGCGTTTGATATTCAGGGCTCGAGGCAACCTGCTCTGGGCTTCCTTGGCAGCAGACATGCCCGTTCAAACAAATCACCCGATCAGAGGCCGCCATCACAACGTGCAAATCATGGCTCACCAACAGCACTGCGCAGCCAGTATTTTGCCGCACCGTTTCTATTTGCCGATAAAAAGCAGCTGCTCCAGAATGATCCAAACCTTGCGTCGGCTCATCCAAAATTAACAGCTGCGGGCGGCATAACAGCGCGCGCGCCAATAAAACGCGCTGAAATTGTCCACCAGACAGCTGTGATAACTGCGCCTGCGAAACATGCCCCAGCCCCGCCTGCGCCGCCGCCGCCTCAAGATCTTTGGCCGGCACCCGGCGTGGCAGCGCCATAAACCGGCTGACAGTCAGCGGTAAGGTCGCATCGATATGAAGCTTTTGCGGCACATAGCCAATGCGCAAGCCAGCTTGCCGGGTTAAAGCGCCTTTCAGCGGAGTTATTGAGCCAATAAGGCTGCGCAGCAAGGTGGTTTTTCCTGACCCGTTGGGGCCAATAACAGTGAGGATTTCGGCCGATGAAATGCTGAGATCAACGTTTTGCAGAACCGTTCGGCCATTCAACGCAACGCTCAGGTTTTTTGCCGTAATCAAGCTCATTCCGGTTGATCAGTCAGACAATTTGGACAAATTCCTTCGGCTTCGATCACCGCTTTTTCGATTACAAACCCTGCCGAGTTCGCCACATCGCTTAACGGGCCGCGGGTTTCATCCACGCGCGTTTCGGCAACCGACGCGCAGCGCCGACAAATCAAAAACGCTGGCGAGTGGTGCAACCCAAGATGCGCGCAAGCAATAAAGGCGTTCAGCTTTTCAATTTTATGCGCAAAGCCGCGCGCCACCAAAAAATCAAGCGCCCGATAGGCCACCGGCGGCTGATGCTTAAAGCCATCTTCGCGCAACTGATCCAGTATTTGATACGCCCCCATCGCCCGATGCGCCTGCAAGAGCAACTCTAACACCCGCTTTCGCACTGGGGTGAATTGAACGCCCTCTTCAACGCAAAGCGCATCCGCGCGGGCCACCCCCTCGCTGATACAGGCGGCATGATCGTGTTTGTGGAATCCTAAATTCATCCTGCCTGTGTACTAAAGTAATTTGCGCATTCCAATGCCAATTCCTCTTGATATGTTATTCTGTAACAAATAAAGAGTGAACGATGTTATAATATTACAAAGAAAGACTCCTATGCGCCGATTACCAATTTTAGCCACCGCTCTGCTTGTCAGCGCTAGCGGAGTGCGGGCAGATGTGCCAAATATCGTCGTGGATATCCCACCAGTTTTCAGCCTTGTCAGCAGCGTGATGCAGGGCGTAGGCACGCCAAAGCTTCTGCTGCGTGGCAATGATTCTCCGCATAATTTCGCGCTACGCCCTTCGCAAAGGCGCGACCTTGGACAGGCTGATATTATTTTTTGGATTGGTGAAGGGTTAACCCCTTGGTTGGAAAAGGCGCAAGCCTCTCTTGCACAGGCGCCTATCGCGGTGGCCTTAGGCGAACAAGCGGGCGTGGTTCAATTATCATTTCGCAAAGGGGCCCTGTTTGAAAACCAAGGCGAACATGACGAACATGACGAACATGACGAACATGACGAACATGACGAACATGACGAACATGACGAACATGACGAACATGACGAACATGACGAACATGACNGCCCCGGTAAAGTCAACGGGCATGCAGAGAATAATCATGCAGAAAAGCACAAAAACACCGCAGCGCATGACGGGAATGATCATCAGGATCATGCAGGCCACGACCACTCTGGGTTAGACCCACATTTCTGGTTGGATCCAGAAAACGCAATACATTGGATCTATAAAATTGCGGATATATTATCGCAGACAGACCCCGAGAATGCGGGCGCCTATTATGCAAATGCCGCAAAGACCAAAGCAAGCTTGGAGCTGTTAAACAAAAATATCGCGCATCAGCTGGCGCCGCATCACGCGGAACGCTTCTTAATCGTGCATGATGCCTTCCAATATTTTGAAGCGCGCTTTGGGCTTGCCGCGCAAGGTGCAATTTCAGATGGGCACGCCGCGCCGCCGAGTGCCGCGCGCATCTTGGCAATTCGGGATCTCATGCAAGATCGAAAAATCAGCTGTGTGTTTGCCGAGCCGGGATATAACGCGAAGCTTCTAGACAATTTAATCAACGGGACTTCAGTGCGCTTGAAACAGCTGGATCCGCTTGGCGCAGGCCTGCCCTTGGACCACAGGCTCTATGAGGCTGTTTTGCAGAATATGGCAGATACGATGGTGGCCTGTTTCACGAATAATGAAGGGTAACTCAACCTGAGCCCCGCACCTCATCAGCAGGGGCGGGCCGGTCAGGCTGCACGGCGGGGGCGGGCAATGTCTCTTGAAAGGCCCAGCCGCTCGCCTGCAGCAACTCGGCCAAATTACGCGCCTTACGTTTGAAATAATCCGTCGCATAGCTGGATCGCTTGCGATTGATGTCCCACCTTTTTGCGTAGTCTTTGGCGCTAAGCCGATCTTTAAACCCCAACCGTTGAAATGCTTCAAAAACGATCACGGGAGCGCTTTGCTCTTTGCCAAAAACGGCCCGCGTTTTCATATTATGGGCGGTGATTAAATACTGAATCAAAATGCATAATAAATCATCCCGATANAAACTCTCTTTCTTCCCCCGCGGCCATTTCTTTTCAAATCCGCCCATCAACAAAAGCGAAAATTCATGCGCTGCTGCCCCAACTGACACCCTATCAGCTGCCATCCGCAGCACATATCCACGCGCCAAAGCCCAAATATGGCGATCTTTATGCGCCCAATCGATCAGCTCTTGTTCTAAAGGTTCNGGCAGTTTGATGTGCAAAGAATATCCTTGCGGCGCCAAGCCATCAATGAAGTGCATCGCGCGGTCCGACCAAGGTTCAAACATCAGCTGACCTTCGATCACATGACCTGACAGCCTGATCAATTGTACGGTTTCTTGAATCAGCTTTTCGTTCATTTCCATCCTGCGACACCGCGCGCGCCGTGCCAAGCGCCCGACCTGGCCTTGATCACTTCACCTTACACCATGACCTTGCGAGAACCGTGCCAAACGCCCGCTGGCCCACCCTCACCGGCGGGAACCTGCCACCTGTTTATTGTTTAAGCCCTGCTTTCTGCATGCCCTGCAACACGGCCTCCACCACAAAATCAGGAAGCAATGGGGCGTAATCTGCCAATGAGGTTACATCCGGGCGCAACTGCAAAAATGCTTCCAAACCCTGCTGCGCATCAGCCAATCGGTCTAAATTACCCAGCGCAGCCACTTTAAACCCCAAAAGCAAATTATTCTCCGGATCGTTTTCAACCGCGCGGGTTATTTTATCCAAAGCCTCATTCATGCGCCCCAAAACCATCAGAAGGCTGACCTCAAATTGCGGCCATTCACGCCACTCAGAGGGGTCAAGCGCTTGGGTTTTCAAAAAATAATCATAGGCCAATTCAATATTGCCAGCATAAGCTTCGGTCAGGCTTAAGGCCCGCGTTGCCGCAGAATTATTTGGGTTTATGCCAAATGCTTCATGGGCGTAATGTCGGGCATTATCCAAATCATTGAGCTGAAAATAATAGCTGGCCATCATCGCAAGTGCCCCAGCATTCGACGCTTCTTTTCCCACAACATAAGAAGCAATTTCAAAGATCTGAGCAGACAGTTCTGCGCGCCTTTCTCTGTTATGCGGCTTGAACCTTTCGCGAAGCAAGACTTTGCATTTTAACAGATAGGGATCCAGAAAATTTACCGATGCTTGAATCGCTTGATCGCATAAAGACAAAATACCCTCTGGTGCATCACGCCGGTGATATTTTTGCAGGGCCTGTAAATACAAATCCCACGCGGTGAGGCTTTCCGGCTTTGATAGCTCAGTATTTTCGCGAGATTGGCGGCGAATTTCAGGATCAATCGCCCGGGCAACCGCGATCGAAATTTCATCTTGAACTTCAAAAATATCATCCAAAGGGCGATCCCAACGTTCAGACCATATCGTGCGATCTTTTAAGGCATCGGTTAAACTGGCGCTGATCCGCACCTTATTTCCAGCTTTTCGTATACTGCCCTCAACCAAGTACCGGGCGTTTAACTTATCGGAAATTTCGCTCGCAGTGAGCGAAAGACCTTTCACCGAAAAGCTTGAATTGCGCGAAACCACCGGAAAGGTTTTCCACAGAGCCAAATGGCTGATGATATCTTCCGTCACCCCATCGGCAAAATATTCCTGTTCTGCATCCGTGCTCATATTTTTAAACGGCAAAACGGCAATCGAGGGCGGTGCGCCAGCCTCAACNGGTTCGATTGCAGGCGGCGTTGGCGCGATCTGGCGCGGCGCCAACCCGCCAATGGAAACGTCAAACGCGTGCACGTTGGTATTCTTAACCTGCTGCGCCCCAATATCTTGAAAGCCCAAATCCACTTTCTGGCTAACAAAGTCATGAATACTTTTTGACAGGCACACGCCACCGGCTTGCGATAACGCCTCTAAGCGGGCCGCCACATTCACCCCATCCCCATAGAGATTGGTGCCTTCAATAATGACATCCCCCATATTTAGGCCGATGCGAAATTGCATCTGCGCCGCGTTAGGAACCGAGGCATTGCGCGCTTTAATGAGCTTTTGGAATTCTACGGCACAAATAACCGCCGAAACCGCGCTTGGAAATTCGGCCAGAACAGAATCTCCGGCCGTGTTGAAAATACGCCCGCTATGCTCTTCAAACAAATTGTCCAGAATCTCTTTACAGCTGCGAAAACTGCGCAGGGTAAGTTCCTCATTCTGCGCCATGAGCGTGCTAAACCCGACCACATCGGTTACGAAAATCACGGCAATTTTTCGAAGAATTTCACTTTCAGACATTTTAAAACCCTTTACACGCGCTGCTTTTTGGCCCGGCGTTTTACCCATAAATAGACGCGAATGGCAAAGATTTCTGATAAAATTGGATAATAGACGGTTTTTTTACGCTGCAGAGCTTCGATATAGCCGGCGCTTAAATTATTCTGTCGCGCGGCTTTTAGCAGGATCCGCATATAACGGCGCGAGGTCGGCAGATCATCATTCACCTCGTTTTTACAGCGCAAGGTTTGGGCCAAAACCGTCTCACCGGCGAAACGGATCGGGGCTTCGATCACCTCATAATTCTCGCCCTCTGAGGCGATCACCCGCGCCATATCGCTCTCGGTAATTTCGTGAACAACCCCTTCGACCCGACCACCTTTACAGGGCTTTATATTGGCAAAACTCGGTTCAATAAAGTTTGGCCCAACCAGCCCCATCACCAAGGCATAATCGTCAAGATAGCTGGATTGGCTCCGCAGCGGGGTGATATTGCGCACGCCAGAGAGATATCGCGTCGACATGTTCGATCCATATCCAAAGTAAAATGCCATTCAGAACACCCCGAAATAATTATCTCAAAGTGAGTGATAAATTTAAGCCCCGTCAAGCATGCAATGCGTTTTGACTTTAAAGATTTCTTATTTACTGCCAGAGCAAGACCTTTCGCCGGCTCCAGATGCACGTCATCGCCTTAAAGTTGACCCGCAGTTAAAAAAACAGCGCCTATATATATGCGATGCAAAACTGTATTTAAGCCGTCATGCTTGAAAACGTCTTAAGCCCATTAATCGCTTTTTGACGGTCAATATTTTATATCATCGCCGGGACGGTTATTTTAACCTTCAGCAAGACCACAACCGCCAGATGCCATTTCGACAAAGCCGCCCTGCGCTTCAAACAGACCATCGCAAAAGAAACGCCGCGGTACAAACTGGCAGACACCGTGAAACCGGCTATTCTGCCGCAAGTTTGATCACAGGTTCCATTCTTTGCAGCATCGCATCGCTGAGGTGGCATTTTATGTGATGGTCATTGTCCAAAATTTGATTTTTTGGAATTTCTGTTTCGCATAAATTATCTGCCACATGCACCTTCCAATGGCATCTGGTCTGAAATGGGCATCCGCTGGGTGGATCCATGGCAGAGGGAATATCGCCCTCAAGCACGATGCTCTGCTTTTCAACGCTCGTATCGGCAATTGGAACCGCCGAAAGCAAGGCTTGCGTATAGGGATGATAGGGGGGCGAAAATACTTGCTCTGTGGTCCCAAGCTCAACCACATGCCCCAAATACATCACCATGACCCGATCACTGAGATAGCGAACGATTGACAAATCGTGGCTGATAAAGAGCAGCGTCGTTTTCTCGTTGCGCTGGATCTCCATCAAAAGATCCGTAACCGCCGCTTGAACTGAAACATCCAAAGCCGAAACCGGTTCATCGGCAACCACAATCCGCGCGCCGCCCGCAAACGCCCTTGCGATCCCTACGCGCTGCTTTTGACCACCCGAAAGCTGGCGCGGCATCCGCTGCGAAAAAGCCCGGGGCAGTTTCACCAGATCTAAAAGTTCAAGCATACGGTTCGAACGCTCTGTATCGGATGAGCCGTATTTGAAAACCTCAAGCGCGCGCATAATTTGACGGCCAACCGACATAGAAGGGTTCAACGTGTCAAACGGATTTTGGAAAACCATTTGAATATCTGCAACTGTTTGAGTGCTACGATCTTCAATTGCAATTTGCTGAATATCGTTTCCGTCTAATAAAATTTGGCCATCTGTCGCCGTTTCCAGACCCATGAGAACTTTGGCAAAGGTAGACTTGCCGCAACCAGACTCTCCCACAATCGCAAGAGTTTCGCCTTCACGCGCCTCAAACGAAATTGACTCATTCGCTTTGACAACGCGCTTTTCCCCTGCGCTGCCAAAAAGCGCATTGGCGGCAACTTCATAATATTTCTTAAGCTTATCAATTTTGAGGATCACATCCCCAAGCTCTGACTTAGAATTTGCGCTTGAAGCACTGGCAGGTTGCGACCAGTCGATATTTTGAACTCTTTTGCAGCGGCTTAAATGAAGCGCATGACCTTCGATTGGGACCATATCAATAGCCGAACTATCACAGACCCCCTCTTGGAAATAGTCGCAGCGTGGCCCAAAATTGCACCCTGGCGGCCGTTCATGCGGCAGTGGAAAATTTCCAGGAATAGCCACCAATGGACGGGTTGTTTTATTTGCCCCTGGCAGCGGAATAGATCGAAAAAGGGCCTGCGTATAAGGGTGCTGCATTTTTTCAAAAACATCTTTAATTCTGCCGGTTTCCACCGCTTCACCAGAATACATTACGCAGATGCGGTCACAGGTTTCCAAAACAAGCCCAAGGTTATGCGAGATGAACAGCATGGATGTGCCATATTTTTTGCCCAAATCTTTCACCAGCTTGACAACCGCCGCCTCAACCGTGACATCAAGCGCGGTGGTGGGTTCATCCAAAATAAGCAAAGCCGGTTTTGACATCAGCGCCATAGCGATAACGATCCGCTGCTGCTGGCCGCCAGACAATTGGTGAGGATATGATTTAAGGATGCGCTCAGGGTCGGGCAGCTTAACATCTTTGACAACCTCGAGCGCCCGTTTATAAGCTTCTCGCTCGGACACCCCTTCGTGGATCATCGGCACTTCTGTTAGCTGCTTGGAAATTTTCAGCGCCGGGTTCAATGAGGCCATTGGTTCTTGATAGATCATCGCAAGTTCATTGCCGCGAATATTCCGCAACTCCTCGGCGCTCATCTGAGCAAGATCGCGGCCCTTAAATTTGATCGTACCGCCAACGATTTTGCCATTCACACCAAGATCCTGCATCACGCCCAATGCAACCGTAGATTTCCCACACCCAGATTCTCCAACCAAACCCACGGCTTCACCAGGTTGAACAGCAACGGAAAAATCCATCACGGCTGGAATTTCGTTTAATCGGGTAAAAAAGGATATGGAAAGCCTATCGATTTCCAAAATCGGACCGTCAAAATCTGTTTTATCCATTTTTCTTTGCCTATTCAGTTGACGCGTTTAAGTGCGCAATTTTTGACGAGTTTTAACTTTCTAATCCTTCAGGCTTTCCTCGCGCAGACCATCGGCCAGCAAATTCAAGCCTAACACAAGGCTCAGCAAGGCAAAGGACGGAACCAAAGCCGCATGGGGATAAATGGAAAGCAATTTTCGACCATCATTGATTGTTGCCCCCCAGTTGGGATCCTCAGGCGACAAACCAAGACCGAAAAAGCCAAGCGTTCCAAGTAAAATAGTGGTGTATCCAATGCGAAGGCAAAAATCTACGATCAGCGGCCCGCGCGCATTTGGAAGTATTTCCCAAAGCATGATATACCACGCACCTTCACCCCGCGTCTGCGCCGCAGCAACGTAATCTCGGGTTTTGATATCCATGGTTAAGCCTCGGATAATCCGAAAAACAGTTGGTGAGTTTACAAAAACCACCGACACAAAAACGGTCAGCAATCCCGCATCCACGTCAAACAGATCTATCGCGTTAAAGAACTCAATTTTACTGCCCGTTTCATTGATCAACGAAACATATAATAGCCCTAATATGGCCAGTCCCACGCCCAGCAAAGCATTCCGCTTCGCGGGAACTGTGTGATAACGCGAATAGATCAATACAGAGTAAAAAATTAATGGGAACACAAACAAAACAATCGCCATATATTGCGGCAAACCGGTCAGTCTGATTTCCGGAGTGACCAAGAGATAAAACAGCAATATGACTGGAAACGCCAAAATCAAATTTGCGACAAAAGAGATCGATGTGTCGAGCCGCCCCGCATAATAGCCGGCAGGAATACCCAATGTGATTCCAACCATAAAGGCAAATAACGTGGCCAAAGGTGCAATCACAATAACGATCGTAGAACCGGCGATCACGCGGCTGAAAACGTCTCGGGCTAAATGGTCGCCTCCCAATAAAAAATGCTTGTAACTGTCATCTTCGGCGCCCCTTAGGGCAGTGCCGGGAACTTTATTCTTCATACCTGAAAATTGCGCCAATGGATCTTGCGTAATTATCAGATCCATTGCACCTGAGAAAAATCCTGTAAACACCCAGAACATTACAATCGCAAACCCGATCATTCCAATAACCGAGTCAAAAAGCTTTCCATATAGGCCCAGCGATCTTTTATATCGCATAGAGATAACAAAAAGCACCACNAGAGAAATCCANACCGGCCCAAGCTGGATGATCATGCCCAAAAATATTTCCGTCCACGATAAAGAAGTCATTGCAGGGTCCTTTTCACGTAACGCTTATGCGTGGATTCAAATAAACGTAACCGATGTCAGATATGAGCTGCGTGACAAGAACCACCACGACAGAGACCACCGATACCCCTAAAAGAAGCTCAATATCATTATTCCCGGCAGCCTGCACCAAAACCCAACCAAAGCCTTTGTAATTAAAAAGTGTTTCAACAATTACAACGCCGTTTAGCAGCCAAGGAAATTGAAGCATAATCACCGTGAACGGCGCAATTAAAGCGTTTCTCAGCGCGTGTTTCAAAACAACATTCGGGAATGAAACGCCTTTTAAACGTGCGGTTCGGATATATTGGGCGGTCATCACTTCGGTCATTGAGGCCCTTGTCATCCGCGCAATGTAGCCCATTCCGTAGATCGCAATCGTTAAAACCGGCAATAAAAAATTCTCAAGATTAGGGTTTTCCATCGCCGAGGTTGCGGTTCCTTTGAACCATTTCAGCCCTACGGCGCTGGATGCAAAAATAGATATTAGGATCACGCCTGAGACATATTCAGGGGTCGCTGTGGTCAAAATCGCAACCGTTGACAGCGATCGATCGGTTCGGCTGCCTTCGCGCATGCCGGCCAGAATACCCAGAATAAGCGCACTTGGCACCATAAGCGCCATAACCCAAAACATTAACGTACCGGTCAAAGCAAGCCGAGTGCCAATGATCCCCGAAACGTCATCTTTAAAGCGCGTTGAATATCCCCAATCGCCTTGTAAAATCCCACAATATTTAGGAGCATCACTTACGGAAATTTCAGAGCTGATGCATCTACCGCGCACTTCTCCATCCGTGCCTTCGATCACATATCCCGGCAAGACACCTAGCCACTGACCATATTTTACAGGCACGGGTAGCAAGTACCCACGATTGAGCAAATAAGATTGAACGGCCTCATCGTTCATCCGAAAGTTGCCTTGGGTTTTGGCAAGCTTTTCTAAGTTAGGATATAGGTTTGTTAAGAAAAATACGACAAAAGTTAAACATAAAGCCGTGAATAGCATGACTGCTAGACGCCGCAAAACAAATAGTGCCATTCCTAATCCTGTTCTATCTGATTAAAGTTTTAATCTTTACCGTACACGTAAAAAGGCCGCACTTCTTCTAAGTGCGGCCTGATAAATTTAAGTTTTACGCTTTAAAGCCCCACTTATAGTGATGTGGGTGGTAAGCGATGTGCTGCTCACATTGAAGGTCAGGTCGATGGCTTCTGTACAAAGCGCGCCAATATGGCTGAATTGTCACACCCTCGTCAGCGATCAGAGCTTGGCATTTTCCTGCAATTTTGCGCCGTTCATCCGCATCGGAAATTGCATTCGCCTCGGCTAAAAGTGCGTCAAACTCTGGGTTATTCCAGGCAAATTCATTCCAGGCCTCTCCAGATCTATAGGCTAAGCCCCACACTTGTGTTGCAAAGGGGCGATGGTTCCAGTTTGTTGAACTGAAGGCATATTTTGTCCAATCATTCCAGAAAGTAGAGCCTGGCAAAATTGTTCTTTTCACCTTAAAACCGGCATCCCTAAGCTGCGCTGCAACCGAGTCGGTTGTGTTTTTTCGCCAATCATCATCTATCGATGTGATTTCATGCTCATACTCTTCCATGCCAGCTTCTTTCATCAAAGCCATGGCTTTCTCTGGATCATATGGCAACCTTACGACGCTTGGATCATACTCCGGATGCATAGGCCCAGCGTGGGAATTGTCCGCAGGGGAACCTTTCCCCGCATAGCCCAATTCTAAGCACANTGCATTATCAACAGCCATAGCAATCGCCTGTCTAACGCGTTTATCTGCATAGGGTGTGTTGCCGTCAGCATCTTGGGCGACCTGGTTTGGCCGGATAACGATTGTCGATCCAGTCGCAATAGTAGAGTTTTCCCAGCCTATCCCCGGTACGATGTCGACATATTCTCCTACAGTTTCATAAAATACATCAACTTCATCGCCTTCCGCCGCGGCAATCCATGCTGACGGGTCAGTTCCATAGTCGATAAATTCAATACGATCCAGCGGCACGGTTCTCCCAACTGAATAGCCCCACCACTCATGCGCTTCGTTTTTCACCAGCGCAGCTTTGACGCCTACCTCATAACCATCTGGCATGAATGGGCCGGTTCCAACTGGATTTGTTCCCATTGTGTCAACAGAAAACGTTGAATGCACAACGGCTGCGGGATAATCAGCCATTCCTGCAATAACAGTGATGTCAGAAGCCACGCATGTCAGTTCAACCGTGTGGCTATCAATCACTTTGATTGCCCCTGCAGCGGCTGTCCCAGTGTCAGGATCAATAAGGGAAGCCATACGGCCAGCCATTGAATTGCCTTCAACTGATTTATCACACCAACCCTCAATATTACGCGCCACATCTTCGGCTGTAAAATCGTCGCCGTTATTCCATTTCACACCTTTGCGAACGTTCAGCGTATATTTTGAAGCGTCCTCATTTGCGCTCCAGCTTTCCAATAGGTTAGGAGTTATTGACCCGTCGTTATTGTACTCAACCAAATATTCCAAATAGCCGCCGGTAAAATGTGCCAATTGCGTCCAGTCAAAAGTACGCGGATCTTTTAACCCAATAACATCCATCTGCATGCGCATTGTTCCGCCCTGCTGCAAATGACCACCCGCCTGAGCAGGCCGCGTTAGCCCCCCTAACGCATAGGCAGCAGATGCTGTAAGCCCCAAGGCGGTTGTTCTGGATAGGAACTCACGCCGGCTGAGCTGACCTTTCTGAAACTCTTTCGCATACATTTTCGTTGCGGGATGCACTTTTTCGTAATTATTATTTATTTTTGTCATCTTAAACTCCCTAGACATTTATTCCTGTGATCTGGTTGGACAATTCAACCAAGACCAGCTTTGTATTTCAGACGCTACCTAATTCAACGCCACATTGATATAAAAAACCGACCCTGACCCTTTGCGGTTGATTGGCGCATTATACAGCCCCCGCGCGCGCTAGATTTGATCCACCA
>JGI26273J51734_10000304_pt1 | contig 26068 bp, 27 predicted proteins | sample SaaInlV_125m_DNA_FD_51734 | JGI IMG/M metagenome (IMG submission 51734) | reverse complement strand
TTTTGAAAAAAAATTAATCATTAATTGTATGATTATATTTTATAAATTAAATTAAGAGATTAACAAATGAGTTATTTAATTTTAGTTAGACATGGTCAAAGCGTATGGAACCTTGAAAAAAAATTTACAGGTTGGGTTGATATAGATTTAACTGAAAATGGTAAATTAGAAGCTAAAAAAGCAGGAGATCTAATTAAATTAAACAATATAGATATTGATATTTACTATTCATCTTTTCAGTTAAGGGCAAAAAATACCNTAAAATTGATAAAAGAAATTTTANAAGANACAAAAATCTCAAAAGAAGCTTGGCAATTAAATGAGAGACATTATGGGGCGCTTACAGGTTTAAACAAAGATGAAATGAAAGTAAAATTGGGTGAAGATAAAGTTCATCAATTTAGACGTTCATGGGACTTAAGACCAGATCCATTAGATAAAAATAATCCTTATCATCCAATAAATATTAATACCTATAAAGAAATACCAATGGACAAAATTCCTGACACAGAGTCTCTTAAAGATACTTATGAAAGAGTATTAGAATTTTATAAACAGGAGATTGAAAATAAAATTTCAAAAAATAATATTTTAATTTCAGCACATGGAAATTCAATTAGAGCATTATGTAAATATTTATTTAAACTAGACGAAAATCAAATATCAAAATTGGAAATACCAACTGGAAATCCCTTGTTAATAAATTTAGATGAAAATAAGAAAATTACTGATTGTAAATACCTAGATAGTAAAAGAGCTAAAGATCTTGTAGTTTTTTAAAAGTATTAAGATCTGTTAAGTGATAGAAATCATTATTGGTATCAAAGCCATATAATTCCTTTTTTTCAATTAAACTATTCCACAAGTCGTTTATTGAAAATTTTTCAGCTTTATAAGTAGAAAGAAGTTTTTTATTTAATATTTGACAACCGGTATAAATAAATTTTCTATCATCATTTTTTATAATTAAATTATCTTTAAGATCAAAATCGCCATTTAAATTCTTATCAAAACTTAATTCTTTGTTAACAAGTAAAAGTATGTTTTTTAATTTTTTGAAAAAATATAATTTTTCCATCTCAATAATTTCTTTAGAGTAATTTTTTTTCCAAATTGTATCTGGATTAAATATTAAAACATCGTCTTCTGTTGTATGGTTTAGCATGTTTTTTATACCACCCCCTGTATCCAGAATATTTTTACCATCCTCAATGATTGATATTTTAGGTTTAAAATTTTTTTTATTTATAAAAGTACGGATTTGATCTTTTAAATAAAAGGTATTTATAAAAATTTCTTTTATATTCAAACTTTCAATTAAATTAATGCAAGTTTCAAGCACTGAAATATTGTTCAGTTCAATCAATGGTTTTGGCGTATCTAAAGTTAATGGATTTAATCGTTTTCCAAAACCTGCACACAGAATTAGAGCTGTATTAATTTTCATCTATCTTAGATATAAATTTAGGAAAACTGGATGCTAATAACAATCTCAAATTATGTAAATCTTTATTTTTAATCATTCTATTATCAATCATCTGCCACGCATAGGGAATAAGCTTTAAGTATTTTTTTTTCCTATCTCTTACGGCTAGTCTCATGAATATACCTATAATCTTTAAGTTTCTTAGAACTGATAAAATATCAAAATCATTTTTAAATTTTTTTGCATTAATTTTTTTATTAGTTTTTAAATAATAGCTATAAACTTTATCTTTCAAAGAATTAGATGTTTTATATCTTACATCATCTATCAAAGAAGCTAAATCATAAGCTCTGTTACCAATAAGAGCATCCTGATTATCAATTAATCCAATTTGATTTTTTGAGTTTATGATTAGGTTTGAAACATGAAAATCTCTATGAACAAAANTATTNTTTTTAAAATTTAATTTTAATAACAAAAATTTGATTTCTTTATTTAATTTATTTTTGAAGGAGTTAACTTTTGTATTATTTAATTTTTTTGGAACATACCAATCATTAAATAATTTTGTCTCATCNAATAAAATTTTNTTTTTATANTCTTTTATCTTATAAAATTTGTTTTTGAAATTTATAATTTTTTTATCTTTTATTAGTTGAACTTTATTCAAAACATTAATTACTTTTTTAAATATTTCATATTGATTTTTTTTATTTTTAGAAAATATTTGATAAATTGTTTTGTTTCCTAGATCCTGTATCTCAATATAATTTTTTTTAAAATTTTGACTTAATAATTTAGGAGCTATTATATTATTTTTGTTTAAAATTTTATTGATGGAGTCATAAACTAATAAATTTTTAATTTTTTCTTTATCAGCAAATACTATAATTGAATTCTTTTTATTATTTCTATAAAATTTTCTAAAGGATGCATCCCCCTTAATTTCCTTAAAATCTTTTGAAAGTTTCATAGTAAAAGATTAATCTAAACCATCAATTTTAACAGATCTATTATTCAATTCATTTTCATAACTAAATAACAAATCTATAGTCTTATTTAAGTTTTTTTTATTAATTAATTGAGGCCACTCTATTAAAGTTATTATGCTTTTATTATTTTCAAACAAATCTAAATTTTTTATTTCAGATTTATCTTTTAATCTAAACAGATCATAATGTTTAATTATCAAGTCATCTATCTCATACTCATTGAGTAAGTTAAATGTTGGGCTTGTTACTTCAGTAGTGGGTAAATTTTTTTTTACTTGAAATTGATTTATTAAATATTTTACAAATGTAGTTTTACCTACTCCCATTTCTCCATATAAAAAAATTATNTCACTTCCTTTTAGATAATTAGAAAGTTCTNTTGCTAGNTCTCTAGTCGTTTCTTCTGAAGATATATCTATTATGCTATTTTTAATAGCGATAGGCATCTGGTTTGAATGGACCCTCAGTCCCCACACTTATATAATCTGCTTGTTCTTTGGATAATTTAGTTAGTTTTGCACCTACTTTTTTTAAATGAAGGGTAGCAACTTTTTCATCTAAATGTTTGGGGAGTACATAAACTTTATTTTCATAATTTTTGTAATTATTCCAAAGTTCTATCTGTGCTATTACTTGGTTTGTAAATGAAGCACTCATTACAAAACTTGGATGTCCTGTTGCACAACCTAAATTAACTAATCTTCCCTCTGCTAAAAGAATGATTCTTTTTTTACTAGGTAATTCTATTTCGTGAACCTGTGGTTTAACTTCACTCCATTTATAATTTTTTAAAGCCTCAACTTGAATTTCATTGTCAAAGTGACCTATGTTACATAAAATTGCTCTATCTTTCATGTCTCTCATATGATCAGCNGTNACAATATCTTTGTTTCCTGTGGCNGTTACCACGATATCAGCTCTGCTAATAGCTTCTTCCATTAGAACAACCTCATATCCTTCCATTGCAGCCTGTAATGCACAAATTGGATCTGCTTCGGTAACTAAAACTCTTGCACCACTTTGTCTAAGAGATGCTGCACTTCCTTTACCTACATCTCCAAAGCCTGCCACGATTGCAATTTTTCCTGACATCATTACATCTGTTGCTCTTCTTATTCCATCAACTAAACTTTCTCTGCAACCATATAAATTATCAAATTTTGATTTAGTGACTGAGTCATTAACATTAATCGCTGGCACTAAAAGAGAATTGTCTTTCTCCATCTTGTTTAAAGCTTTTATTCCAGTTGTAGTTTCCTCTGAAACTCCTTTAATATCTTTCATTAAATCTTTATATTCATTATGCATAATCGCGGTTAAATCACCGCCATCATCTAAAAGCATATTTGGCTTCCAATCAGGTTTGCCAACAATTGTTTGCTTAATGCACCAAAGATATTCTTCCTCTGTCTCACCTTTCCATGCGTAAACAGGTATTCCAGCTTTTGCAATNGCAGCAGCTGCATGATCTTGAGTTGAAAAAATATTACATGAAGACCATCTTACTTCAGCTCCNAGTTCAACCAATGTTTCTATTAATACAGCTGTTTGAATAGTCATATGTAAACAACCAATAATTCTTGCTCCTTTTAAAGGTTTGGTTTGTGAATATTCTTCTCTTAATGCCATTAATCCTGGCATTTCACTCTCTGCAATCGAGATCTCTTTTCTTCCAAATTCAGCTGATGATATATCTTTAACTTTATAATCTTCCATTGGAAAGTTTTATACAGTTAACAAAGAACAAATCAAGTTAAGATTAGACCCTTGGAAATCTTATTTCCACAATCGCACCGTCTCTATCTAATCGATTTGATGCTATAATTTCACCATCATGAAGATCAACTAAATTTTTAACAATATTTAATCCAAGACCTGAATGCTCTCCAAATTTATCTGGTCTATTGCTATAAAATCTTTTGAATATTTTTGAAGTATCTTTCTCCTTAAATCCTTGACCATCATCTATAATCTTTACTATAATTTTTTTATCTATAGTGTTTGATATATTNACGAAAATATTTTCGCCTTCTTTACAAAATGAAATTGAATTATCTAANAAGTTAGCAATTATTTGCTCAATTCTATTTTCAATTCCATTAATAATATATTTTTCATTACCATCATTTTCATAATTAATTTTAATATTTTTTTTAACTTTTTGGATATTGTTATAATCTTCTACAACTGATTGAATAATTGGTTCTATATTAATTCTTTTCATCTTTTCTTTGCTAAGAGCTACCTCATCTTTAAGCATCTGCGAATAATCAGTAATTAGTCTCTCAATTCTCAAAACATCATGGCTAAGAATATTTAGTAATTTTAATCTTTGTTCAGTTATTAGTATCTTGCAGTATCTCTGAAGCGCTTTTAAGAGACGCCAGTGGGTTTCTTATTTCATGAACTAAATCTGTGGAAAAATTCTCTGCATGCGCACCCTTTTTTGAAGTTCAATTGTCATATCATCCAATGAATTTGATAAAAGGCCTAATTCATCATTACGATTTTTTAGACTATCAATATTTATTTTGATCTGACTTTTATCTCTAATAACTTTTGTATAACTTACAAGGTTTTGGATTGGTTTAATAAAATATCTACTTAAAACAAAAGAGAATACTAAAATTACAAAGCCTACAGCAATTGCTGTTCTGACAACAAAAGCCTTCCTCTCATCAGTGGCTATTTTGATGTCATTAGCATTTTCTGTAATAGCAATATATCCAATATTTACATTATCTTTAATTACATTTTTAATTGTAATTAATTTAAATTGATTAATATCTTCCTTTATGAATGTGTAAGAATTTCCATAAGAATCAGAATTTAGATATTTATTTAATGTGTCTTTAAAAGTAAATTTTTATTTTCAATTGAATTATCATTATCATTTTGGTTTTTTGTTTTATCTTTATTCTCATTTAAACTTTCAAATTCAATTTCATCTAATCTTGTAGAAAAAGATCTTGGATCAAGATCTAAGGTATCTGTATCACCAACTAAATTTAAATCATTATCAAAAAAAATTACTCTATCAAGGTTTTGAAATATAAANCGTGTTGAAAATAGAAACTTTCTAATATCGTCAACATTAAATTTTATATCTAATCTTGTAAGTGTATTAATTGTGTTATTTATTACATTCAAATGTTTTGCTGATTTTTTTTTAATTAGATTTGGTTGGACATTATTAAGATAAACAAATGTAAATAAACTTATAATTGTAAAAATTATAAAATTTATAAATAAAAATTTTTTTAATATAGAAAGATTTTTTAAGTATTTACTAAACATTAGCTAACATTCCATCTATATCCACTACCATATCTAGTTTCAATAGCTGAAAAATCAGGGTCTATTTTTTTAAATTTTTTACGAATTCTTTTCACATGACTATCGATAGTTCTATCTTCAATGTCAGTATCCTCTCTGTAAGCAATATCCATTAATTGTGCTCGTTCTTTAATAATTCCTGGTCTTTTTGCTAATTCTTTAACAATTAAAAATTCTGTTGTGGTCAGTTTATCTGGAAGTTGTTTATCATTCCATTCACATTCAAGTTGAGATGGATCTAATTTTAGTTTTCCATGTGAAATCAAATTTTTGTTTTCCTCTAAAATATTATTAGAATCTTTTTTCCTTAACTGAACTCTAATTCTTTCAATCAAAACTTTAATTGAAAAACCTCCAGATTTTTTTACAAAATCATCCGCTCCAAGTTTCAATCCTAGCAACTCATCAATTTCATCATCTTTGGATGTCAAAAAAATTACTGGTAATGATGTTTTTTTTCTAAGCTTTTTTAGTAATTCCTCACCATCCATTTTGGGCATTTTTATATCAACCACTGCTAAATCAGGAGGTGTTCTAGTTAAACCTATTAATGCGCTTTCACCATCAATATAAGTTTGGACTTTAAAGCCTTCTTTTTCTAAAGCTATGCTTAAACTTGTAAGGATATTTCGATCATCATCAATTAAAGCTATAGTTTGTTTGTGCATTCCTTATATAAAAATACTAAATTGTTCTAAATTGGGCAATCTAATTAAATTAATGAAGCATTCCCCAATTATCTCCAACATTAACATCTACGGTTAGTGGAGTTGAAAATGAGTGATAATCACTTTGTGCAACACCGGTCATTTCTTCTTTTATTATTTTGACCATTGTTTTTTCATCCTTTTTTGGCACTTCAAAAATTAATTCATCATGAATTTGTAAAAGCATTTTAGATTTAAAATTTTTTTGTTCTAATAGCTTTCTATCTAACCTTATCATAGCTAAACGCATAATTTCTGACGCTGACCCTTGTATAGGTGCATTAATTGCAGCTCGCTCTTGAAAATTTCTTACATTAAAGTTTTTATCATTAATTCCATTAAAATGAGATCGTCTCCCAAAAATATTATTTACATAGCCACTTTTTCTACAAAAAGTGATTGTGCTATCCATGTATATTTTTATCTCTGGAAATTTAGCAAAATATGCATTCAAAAATTCTTCTGCTTCATAATTTGAAACATTTATCTGTTTTGCTAAACCATACTGTGAAATTCCATAAATAATTCCAAAATTAATTGCTTTGGCTTTTCTTCGATGGTCTTGATTTACTTCTTTAATATCTATGTTGAAGATCTGACTAGCTGTTAAGGAATGTATATCCTCATTATTTTTAAAAGCTTTTTTAAGCTCTTTAACATCTGCAAGATCTGCTAAAATTCTCATTTCAATTTGATTATAATCTGCAGAGATCAATAAATAATCTTTTTTTGCAGCAAAAGCTTTTCTAATATCTTTTCCATCTTCTGATTTTATTGGAATATTTTGNAAATTTGGGTCACTNGATGCCAATCTTCCAGTTGTAGTAGCTGCCAATAAAAAAGAGGTGTGCACTCTTTTTGTTGAAGGATTAATATGCTCTGGCAGAGAGTCTGAGTAAGTATTTTTTAGTTTTGATACTTGTCTCCAGTCTAAAATCAATTGTGGAAACTCATGACCTTTAAAAGCTAAATCCTCTAAAACGCTTGCACTTGTAGCAAAACTTCCTTTTTTAGTCTTTTTTAAGCCTGCAATTTTTAGATCATTATAAATAATTTCTCCTAATTGTTTTGGTGATGCAATATTGAATTCTTTTTTTGAAATCTTAAAAACTTTTTTTTCTAAGTTTTTAATTTTTTTTTCAAATTTTAAAGATAATGATTTTAAGAACTTGCTATCCACTTCAATTCCCTCCATCTCCATAAAAGCAAGAATTTTTATTAANGGTTTTTCAAATATTTCATAAATATTTACCATTTTTTCTAACTTCAAATTTTTGATAAACTTTTTGTATAGTCTAAAAGTTATATCAGCATCTTCAGCTGCGTAATCTTTAGCTTTATCAATCTCCACATCACTAAAATTAATTTCTTTTTTTCCTGTTCCAACTATCTCTTTAAAAGAAATTGTTTTATGACCCAAATGAATTTCAGATAGTGTATCCATATTATGTCTATTTTTTCCAGCGCCCAATACATATGACATTAGCATCGTGTCTTCCATTGATGAAATTAAAATTCCCTGTTTGTATAAAACTATAAAATCAAACTTAATATTTTGACCAATTTTCTTAACACTTGGATCTTCTAGTAAAGGTTTTAATTTTTTTATGACAATATTTTTATCAATACATTTTGATGATTTGTGTCCAATTGGAATATAACAAGCTTTGCCAATTTTAGAACATAGGGAAACACCAACTAAATCTGCTTGATGAGGATCTAGAGAATTTGTTTCAGTATCTACCGCAACCTCTCCTACTTCTTCTGCCTCTTTTATCCATTCATCTATTTGGTCAGGGCTAGTAATTAAGTGATAATTTTTTTTATTGATTGTTTGTTGTTTTTCTGAAGTTTTTTTTTCTTCAATTGAACTTGATAGTTTTGGTTCTCCATATGCAGAAATTACAGAACTTAATAATCGGTTAAACTCCATCTCTCTCAAAAAAGTATAAAGTTTATCTTTATCTATATCTTTTAATTTAAACTCACTTAATTCTCTATTAGTTGGAGCATCCTTCATTAAAGTTACAAGCCGTTTGCTAACTAATGCTTTATCTTTATTTTCAATTAATGTTTCTCTTCTTTTGTTTTGTTTTATTTCATCTGCTGATTTTAAAAGCTTTTCTAAAGTTCCATATTTGTTAATTAGCTCTGCAGCAGTTTTGACTCCTATGCCTGGAACTCCAGGAACGTTATCGCTACTATCGCCCGCTAGAGATTGTACATCTATTACTTTTGAAGCATCAACTCCAAATTTTGTGAAAATATCTTCTTCTGAGATAAATTTATTTTTCATAGGGTCAAAAATACGAACCCCTTTTTTGTACAATTGCATCAAATCTTTATCTGATGAAACAATTGTAACTTTGGCACCTTTCTTAAGTATTTTTTCAGCATAAGTTGCAATTAAATCGTCTGCCTCATAATTAGGCAAGTCAACTGAGGGTAAGTTAAAAGCCAGCACTGACTTTCTGATATACTCAAATTGAGGAGCCAAATCATCAGGTGCTTCTGAGCGATTTGCCTTATAATCACTATAAATATCGTTCCTAAATGTTTTTCTTGCTGAGTCAAAAATTACTGCAAAGTGAGTTGGTTTTTGTAAATTTTGTTCTGATTTTGAGTCTTCAAGTAATTTAAAAAGCATACTACAAAAGCCACTTACTGCTCCAGTTGGCAATCCATCACTTTTTCTAGTTAATGGCGGAAGCGCATAATAAGCTCTAAAAATATATCCTGAACCATCAATAAGGTAAAAATGATCTGTTTTTTGAATTTTATCCATTAAAATATCAGTAAATATTACAGTCGTATTAAAATCTGTATATAAAAAAATTTACTTTTTTTAAGATCGTCAATTATATCTAGATTATTTTAAAGTTTGATAGTATTATTTCTANATGGAGTTAACTAAAAATATATCACAATCTAAATTAATAAAATTGATGTTTGCAATAATACTTGGCTCTATAGCGNTAACTATATCAGCCAAAATTAAAATACCTTTTTATCCAGTTCCAATGACTATGCAGACATTTGTTGTTCTATTTTTAGGTGTTAGTCTTGGATATAAAATAGGTCTTGCAAGCATAGGGTTGTATTTGTTTGAAGGAATTTTAGGTTTACCTGTTTTTTCAAATTCTCCTGAAAAAGGTATTGGATTAGTTTACTTTACAGGTCCAACTATGGGTTATTTGATAGGTTTTTTAATTGCAGGATATTTAGCCTCCAAAGTTAATAGTAATGATAATTTTTTGATGGTTTTAGCTAAACTTACAGTAGCAACCTCTACTATTTATATATTAGGATTATTGTGGTTAGGAACTATTATTGGATGGGATAAACCAATTATAGCCTTAGGAGCCAAGCCATTTCTACTAGCAGAAACTTTTAAAGTTGTGCTTTTGGCCTTGGTAACAAAACAAATTTTAAAAATAAGAAATATTATCTAGGTGATCTTTTAGAGAGAATTCTTTGAAGAGTTCTTCTGTGCATTTTTAATCTTCTTGCGGTTTCTGAAACATTTCTATTACATAATTCAAATACTCTATGTATGTGTTCCCATTTCACTCTATCTGCAGACATTGGATTTTCAGGAGGAGCAGCTTTTTTTGCAGGATCTGCAAGTAAAGCTTTTTCAACATCCTCTGCATCAGCTGGTTTTGCAAGATAATCAATAGCACCCTCTTTAATTGCTGCTACTGCAGTTGGAATATTTCCATAACCAGTTAGCATGATTATTCTGCTTTCACTATTTGTAGTTTGAATTTCTTTTACAACCTCTAGTCCGTTTCCATCTCCAAGTCTTAAGTCTACCACCGCAAAACCAGGTTTCTTAACCTTAACTGATTCCACGCCTTTTTGTACACTTTCTGCTTGAATAACTTCAAATCCTTTTTTCTCCATTGCTCTAGCCAATCTCTCTCTAAACGGATTATCATCATCAACTATAAGTAGAGATTTGTTCTCAAAATCGTTGATATTTTTAAGGACTACTTGTTCTTTCATTAACAACATATGGTGATTAGCTCACATATTTCAATACCTATTATTTGCTTTACATTATTAATCTATGGGCTTAATAGGAGGAAATTTTAAAGTTTTTTAGCAATAAAAAGCTTTTTTTTATTAAATTTTTTTTGGAGGCATTTTGAATGCAAAAATTTAAATCAGTTGAGCAAATAATAAATCAGCTGAAACCTGAAAAACCGATTTATTGTATAAGAAAGAATCCTATTCGATCTGCAGTAAAATATTTTAATAAAAATTTTCCTGGCAAAATCTTATATGCAGTAAAGACAAACCCACATCCTTCTGTAATTCATACAATTATAGATAGCGGAGTAGAGCAATTTGATGTCGCTTCTATAGAAGAAATTAAAAGTATTAGAAATTTTAGCCAAACAGCAAAATGCTCTTATATGCATACGGTAAAGAGTAAAGAAAGTATTAAAGAAGCTTACTTTAATTATGGAGTTAAAACATTCTCACTAGATACTAAAGATGAATTAATAAAAATAATCAAAAGTACAAATAATGCAAAAGATTTAGAATTATTTGTAAGAGTTGCAGTTTCTAATGAGCATGCTGAAATAGATTTGTCAAAAAAATTTGGTGCACTAAACTCAGAGGCAGTAGGATTATTAAGATTAGCTAAACAACATGCAAAAAAAATTGGGCTCAGCTTTCATGTTGGTTCACAATGTATGCATCCAATATCATATTCAAAAGGTATTAATGAAATCGGAAATATAATTAAAAAAACAAAAATTTTACCTGACTACATTAATGTTGGAGGAGGATTTCCAACAATTTATCCAGACTTAGTCCCTCAATCTATGGATAGTTATTTTAACGAAATTAAAAAAGGTTTAGAAAAATTAAAACTTGAAAAATTACCTGAAATTATTTGTGAACCAGGAAGAGCCTTAGTTGCAGAAAGTGGTTCTACAATTGTAAGGGTTAATCTAAGAAAAAAACAAAAACTTTACATAAATGATGGTACATATGGAACTCTTTTTGATGCAGGAACTCCAAATATAGTTTTTCCATCTAAACTGATTAAAGAAAATTCAAATAAGATAATATCAAAAAAATTAACTGCTTTTGATTTTTTTGGACCAACATGTGATAGCATGGATTATATGAAAGGTCCTTTTCTTCTTCCAAATAATATTAAAGAAAATGATTATATTGAACTTGGTCAGCTTGGTGCTTATGGTTTAACATTTAGAACTCAATTTAATGGTTATTATTCAGATGAAATCTTTGAAGTTGAAGACAAACCAATCATGACAATGTATGACAAAGACATTAACAAAGCTACTTTGGTTGCTTAATGTCAGATCATAAAAACCCAGGTCATAATAGTAAAAAAGACTTTTTAAAAAATCCTATTGAACACATTGATATAACGTCTTTTGACTCTCGAAAAATAATCTCTTCAATGGAAAAGATGTCCTTTGTTTCAAGAGAAACAGCTAATGCAGCAAATATTTACAATGAGATGCTAAAAGATAAAGACTGCACAATTTTTTTAACTCTAGCTGGATCAACATCAGCTGCTGGATGTATGAGTATTTATAAAGATTTAGTTAAATATAATATGGTTGACGCAATTGTTGCAACTGGAGCCTCTATAGTGGATATGGATTTTTTTGAGGCACTTGGATTTAAACATTATCAAGGTTCACAATTTCAAGATGATACTGAATTAAGAAACAATTATATAGATAGAATATATGACACTTACATTGATGAAGAAGAGCTTCAAATGTGTGACAAAATTATATGTGAAATCGCTGATACGCTAGATCCAAGAAGCTATACATCCAGAGAATTTATTTATGAAATGGGAAAATATTTAAAAGAAAATTCAAAAAAGAAAGACTCTTTAATTGAAACAGCTTTTGATAACAATGTACCAATTTTTTGTCCTGCTTTTACAGATTCAAGTGCTGGTTTTGGCTTAGTGATACATCAAGAAAAAAATCCAAAACAACATATGACTATAGACTCTGTAAGAGAATTTAGAGAGCTTACTGAAATTAAAATTAAATCTAAAGGATCAGGTCTATTTATGATTGGTGGAGGTGTACCAAAGAACTTTATACAAGATACTGTAATTTGCGCTGAACTATTAGGTAAAGAGGTTGATATGCATAAATACGCTGTACAAATTACTGTAGCTGACTCAAGAGATGGTGCTTGTAGCAGCTCAACTTTAAAAGAAGCAAGTTCTTGGGGTAAAGTAGATATTACAAAAGAACAAATGGTATTTGCAGAAGCAACAAGTGTATTACCCTTAATTGCGAGTGACGCTTATCATAAGGGTGAGTGGAAAAATAGAGACAGAAAAAACTTTACAAAAATTTTTGAATAAAATTGAAATATCTTTCAAATAAAAATGGATTTTTAGGAATTGACAATAAAGTTGATTTCAAAGAAAAAGTTGTTGTAGTTCCTTTTGGCCTTGAAAAAACTGTCAGTTATGGCGGAGGCACTAAAAATGGACCAAAAGAAATTATTAAAGCATCTCATCAAGTAGAGTTATATGATGAAGAATTAAACTGTGAACCATACAAAAAAATAGGTATTAAAACTTTAAGACCCTTCAAGATAGATAAAGATATCAAAAAGGCACTTTTAAAAATGTCTGAAATTAATAAGGAAATTTTAGATAAAAAACTTTTCCCAATGACTTTTGGTGGTGAACACTCAATTACGCCAGGATGTATTGCTCCTTTTGTAAAAAAATATAAAGATATTTGTCTTCTACACTTTGATGCTCATGCAGATCTACGAGAAAGCTATAATGGAGAAAAATTTTCGCATGCTTCAGCAATAAAAAGATGTTTGGACTATCCAAATGTTTCATTAATTTCTTTTGGCATAAGAAATATATCTGAAAGTGAGATTCCATTTTTAAAGAAGAACTCATCTAGGATTAATATTTTTTGGGCCAAAGATAAAAACAAATGGAATCTTAATAAATTTAAGAAATTAATAAAAAATAAAACTGTTTATCTGACATTTGATGTTGATGGTCTAGATTCAAGCATAATGCCTGCAACCGGAACTCCTGAACCTGGTGGATTATTATGGGATGAGACTTTAAATATTATTAGAATTGCTGCAAAAAATTCAAAAATTGTTGGTGCAGATATTAATGAATTATCACCCATAAAAGGTTTTAACTCATATAACTTTCTTGTGGCTAAGCTAGCCTACAAAATTTTATCTTATAAATTTTTGTATTAAATTTAGATTGGCTTGCTAATTGTAAGTAAAATTTTAAAAGGTATCAACATTACTAGTGATACAAATAATTTTACCGCTAAATCACCTAATGACAATGTTATCCAGGGAACTCCNGTTGCATAAAATGATATTGAAAAAAATAAAAAAGTATCAACTGTTGAACCAATAAAAGATGAGGTTAAAGGTGCTATAAACCACTTCTTTTCTCTTAGACGATCAAAAATTTGAATATCTAATAGTTGTGCTGTGATAAAAGCAACTCCTGATCCAATTGCTATTCTTATAGAAATTAAATCAGCAAAATCAGTTGAGAATAAAAGAGTAAAAATGATCCCAATAAAAAATCCAAAATATACAATTTTTCTAGCTACAAATTTACCATAAAATCTATTAGCTAAATCTGTAATCAAAAAAGCTACCGGATAACTAAAAGCTCCATAGGTAAGAATTTCACTTAAGCCATAATAATTTATTGGAAATTGTACAAGATAATTAGAGGATAATACAACTACTCCCATCAAAATTGACAGGGTAGTAAATAGTTTACTCATTAAGCAGATTTGGCTACAGGCTTTTTCTTAAAAGGAGATTTTATTAATATGCCCTTTTTTAATTTCTTTAATCTTGGTGATAAATTTTTATTTTTAACAGCCTTAAGGAATTCATCAAAGCTACCTTTCTTATCAACAGATCTAACACCAGAGTTGCTCACAGTTAATTTTAAACTTCTCTTCATTAATTCACTGGTGAATTTTACTTTTTTTAAATTTGGCAAAAACCTTCTCTTAGTCTTGTTGTTAGCATGACTAACATTGTGACCCTTCATTGGGATTTTACCAGTTAATTCACATTTTTTTGACATAATAATAGTGCTTATATAAGGGGAGATGAGTAATGCGTCAAGTTTAATGCATTTAAGATAGAGTTTTATTTCCTATAATTTCAGTATAATTTTTAACTCCATCTCTGATTAATAATTCTTTTAGGTCTTTTTTAATAATTCCAGCAATATTTGGACCTTTAAAAACCATTCCTGTATATAGTTGAACAAAATCTGCTCCAGCTATAAATTTATCATAAGCAGCTTGACCAGAATCAACTCCGCCAACACCTATTATTTTAATTTTACCTTTTAATAATTTGTGAAATTTATTTATTAAAATATTAGATTTTTTTTCAATTGGTTTTCCAGATAAACCACCTTTTTGATGTCTTTGAATATTGCTAAGTTTATCTCTCGTAGCTTCTGATGTGTTTGAAACAATTATTGCTTTTATTTCATNTNNTAAAAGAATTTCTGANATCTGATTCACTTGATCTTCACTTATGTCTGGTGAAACTTTAACAGCAATGGGAATATTTGATTTTAAATTTTTTCTTTCTTCCATAATAGATTTGAGTAAATCTTGTAATTTATCACCTTCATGAAATGTTCTTAAATTTTCAGTGTTAGGTGAAGAAATATTGATTGTTATATAATCNGCATCATCATAAAAAGTTTTTAATCCAATTAGATAATCATTCAATCTATCGCTAGAGTCTTTATTGGGACCAACATTAATNCCTAACAAGCCTAATTTTTTGTTTCGTTTTATACGTTCCTTAACAATTTGAGCACCCTGATTGTTAAAACCTAGTCTATTAATTAATGCTTCATCCTCTACTAACCTGAAAACTCTAGGTTTAGGATTTCCATACTGCTTCAAAGGAGTAATTGTTCCAACTTCTACAAACCCAAATCCTAATTTAAACAATGAGTTATATACCTCAGCATTTTTATCAAAGCCAGCTGCCATTCCAATCGGGTTATCCAAATCTTTATCGAAAATTTTTGCTTGAAATATAGGGTCATTTTTGTTTTCATCAAATACGTTCGGAACTAAATTAAATTTTAATGACTTTATTGCTAGAGAGTGTGCTTTTTCTGGATCTACTTTAAATATTAGCGATCTTAGTTTAGAAAACATTATTTTAATTTATTAATTAACAGCTCAGTAGTTTCTTTTATACCAAAAAAACTTATAAAAAATCCCATTCGAGGTCCATTTTCATCTCCAAAAACTACTTCGTATATCAATTTAAACCAATCTCTTAGATTGTCAGCATATCCATTTTCTTTTCCAGTTGAATAAATCAAAGTTTGAATATCTTCTGGCGACATTTCATCTGTACATTTTTCAAGAGTTTTCACCAGTGCTTCAAGAGCTAATTTTTCTAATTGATTTGGTGTTTTGTATTTTTTTTGAGCTTTAATGACATCATTAAAGTATTTAATTGCATAACCAACTAAACCATCAAAGATTGGGAAATTTGCTTCAGAAATGTCAGATTTATATTTCTTAACAAACTTCCATAATAAATCCTTGCTGTCAGCATTGCTAGTTTCTACTAAATTAAGCAACATTGAAAATGTCATGATCATCTCTTCTTTTGGAATATTGCCATTGTGAACGTGCCAAACTGGGTTCATCAATAACTGTAGTTCATTTTGTTTTTTAGATTTTTCAATAGAGTCTAAATATTCATCAACAGCTTTAGGAACTATTTCTTTGTATAGTTTTTTTGCTCTTTTCGGATTTTGATACATATACAAAGATAAACTTTCTGGTGATGCATACTCCAACCATTGATCAATTGTAATTCCATTACCTTTTGATTTTGAAATTTTTTCACCCTTTTCATCTAAAAATAGCTCATAAGCAAAGCCAGACGGGTTTTTCTTTCCTAATAGATTTATTATCTTAGTAGATAAAATTGCACTCTCTATCAAATCTTTTCCATACATCTCAAAATCAATATCTAAAGCATACCATCTCATTGCCCAATCAACTTTCCATTGTAATTTGCAATTTCCATCTAAAATGCTTGCTTCTAATTTTTTTCCTTTATTATCAAAAGTAATATTTGATTTTTCTTTATCAATTTCGATTACTGGAATTTCTAAAACATGTCCGGTATCAGGACAAATAGGTAAAAAAGGACTGTAGGTTTGTTGACGCTCTTTACCTAATGTAGGAATTATAATGTTCATAATCCCTTCATAATTTTCTAGAATAATTTTTAGTGTTGGATTAAAAAATCCACTTTTATAAAGTGATGTAGAACTTTGAAAATTATAATCAAATTTAAAACTATCTAAGAAATTTTTTAACATCTCATTGTTATGCTCACCAAAGCTACCAAATTTTTCAAAGGGATCAGGAACTTGAGTTAATGGCTTATGAAGATTATTAGTTAATAATTCTTGATTAGGAACATTATCTGGAACCTTTCGTAAACCATCCATATCATCAGAAAATGTAATTATTTCAGTTGGAAAATCTGACAACTGTTTTAAGGCATTTACCATCATTGATGTTCTTGCAACTTCACCAAACGTTCCTATATGCGGAAGACCACTAGGACCATAACCTGTCTGAAGAGTAATTTTACCTTTTTTTTCTATGAAAGATTTTCTCTCTCTCAACAATTTTTTTGCTTCAACAAAAGGCCAAGCACTAGTTTTGTCTAAATTTTCTTTTTTAATCATGAATTATGCTTCTAAAAATCCTAAATCAGTGGTTTTGCTAATTCTTATAGAGTTGAAATTTATTTACCATAAAATAATGTTCTTTCAAAATGTCTAATTACAAAACTGTTTTTTTTACACTAGGAATTTTACAAATAATTCTTGGTGTTTCAATGTTCATACCTATTATTGCTCAATTTGCTTACTCTGAAATAGACTCATCATTTTTTGGAGCATCGATCGTTACAATAATTTTTGGAACTTTATTTTTCTTATCAAATTTAGATCATGATAAAAAATTAAATTTACAACAAGCATTTCTTCTTACTGCGCTTTCTTGGCTGAGTATTGCAATCTTTGGGTCTTTGCCCTTCATATTTTCAACAATAGAACTTTCTGTAACAGATGCTTTTTTTGAGAGTATGTCTGGGATAACAACNACTGGTTCAACTATTATTTCAAATCTTGAATCTACACCAAAAGGAATTTTGTTATGGAGAGCTATATTACAGTGGTTGGGTGGTATCGGTATTATAGTTATGGCGATCACTCTGATGCCAATAATGAACGTTGGTGGAATGCAATTATTCAAAATATCAAGTAATGATTCATCAGAAAAAATACTTCCAAAATCTAAAGAGATAGCTTTAAGATTAATCTATATTTACTCAGGCTTAACCATATTGTGCGGAATAACTTATTGGTTATTTGGGATGAGNAAATTTGATAGCTTAACTCATTCNATGACCACAATAGCAACAGGTGGTTTTTCAAACTACAATCAATCTATTGGTTATTTTAATAGTATTTCAATTGAAACAGCTTCTATGATATTCATTATTTTAGGGAGTATACCATTTATAGCTTACATCAAATTTATAAGTGGAAATAAAAAAATTTTTTTAACAGATATACAAATTAAAACCTTTTTTAAAATTATTATTACATCAATTTTATTATTATCTGCATACTTATTGTTANATAATTATGAAAGTTTTAATTTAAGATCAGTTTTTTTTAATAGTATCTCTATATTAACAGGAACTGGTTNTGTAAATTCTGAATACGATAGTTGGGGCAGTTTTCCAATCACTTTATTTCTAGCGCTGATGTTTATNGGTGGATGTGCTGGATCGACAACTTGTGGTATTAAAATTTTTAGAATTCAAATTTTATATTCATTTATAGTAACCCAACTTAAAAAAATTATTTATCCAAAAGGTGTATTTGTAATTAAATATGATCAAAGTTCAGTTGATGATAAATTTATTGCTTCAATAATTTCTTTTATTTATTTTTACTTCGTAATTTTCTTTGTGCTTGCCGCCCTACTGTCTTTAACAGGTCTTGATTTTATTACTTCAATTTCAGGTGCTGCTACTTCAATTTCAAATGTTGGACCAGGATTAGGGCCTATTATAGGTCCTAATGGAGATTTTTCATCTTTACCTGATATTTCTAAGTGGATTTTAACAATTGGTATGATTTTAGGTAGACTTGAACTTTTTGCAATATTAGTATTGTTTCTGCCATCTTTTTGGAGAAATTAAAATGATTGAAATAAAAAAACAATCTCTATCAGAAACCTTTGCGGTTTATTTTGATAGAAGAATGATGAGAATATTACTACTTGGAGCTATTTCAGGTTTTCCATGGGTATTAATTGGCAGCAGTTTGAGTTTATGGCTCAAAGAAGAGGGTTTGAGTAGATCTACAATAGGATGGGCAGGGTTGATTTTTGGGGTATACGCATTTAATTATTTATGGGCACCTCTTATAGATAGACTTCAAATTCCTTATTTAACAAAAAAACTTGGTCATAGACGTGGCTGGATAGTTTTAATGCAAATAGCAATTTTAATTTGTTTAGTCGTGTGGAGTTTAATAAATCCAACAGAAAATCTTGCACTATTAATTACAATTGGTTTAATCATTGCCATTGCATCAGCAACACAAGATATAACTGTTGACGCATTAAGAATTGAACAGATCGGTGAAAATGAAGGCAAATCAATGGCAGCAGGTGCTGCAATGGCAGTTGTTGGTTGGTGGAGTGGATATAAATTAGGTGGTGTAATTGCTTTATTTACTGCAGAATACTTACAAAATATCGGGGTAACTAATTATTGGCAATCAACATTTTTGATTTTGGGAATAGTAGTAATTTTAATGAATATTGGGCTAATGTTTGTTCATGAAGCCCCGTCGAGCACTAGGAAGGTTAATCAAAAGAAAACTGACGAATTAATTCAAAGTAAACTTGGATCACAAAATTTTATTACAAATATAATTGCTTGGATAAGTGGAACCCTTGGGGGTCCTGTAATAAGTTTTTTCAAAAAGAATGGATTTTCAATCGCAATAGGTATTTTAGGTTTCGTGTTTTTATTTAAGATAGGTGAGGCATTTTTGGGTCGTATGTCTATAGTCTTTTATAAGGAAATAGGATTTTCTAAAGGCGATATTGCTATTTATTCAAAAACTTTAGGCTGGATTACAACAGTTATCTTTACATTATTAGGGGGTCTATTTGTAATTAGATCAGGAGTTTTAAAAGCAATGTTTCTTGCGGGTATTTTAATGGCTGCAACTAATTTAATATTTACAGCATTAGCTTGGAGTGGAAAATCAGAGTGGTTATTTGCTGTTGCTGTAATTTTTGACGATATAGCTGCAGCTTTTGCAACAGTTGCTTTTGTAGCTTTTATTTCATTGCTTGTGGACAGAACCTACACAGCTACCCAATACGCTCTATTAGCTTCAATAGGAACCGCTGGAAGAACTACACTCGCATCATCATCTGGAGCTTTGGTTGATTGGTTAAATGGTGATTGGGGTACATTTTTTATTTTAACAGCAATAATGGTTATTCCATCTTTGATTTGCTTATGGTTTATTAAAGATAAAATAAAATTAAGTGAAAAATAATTTTCTTTTTAAGAAACAGTTTTCTAATATTTATAAAAAAGCTTCAAAAAATTCTGAAGTTACATCACAAATAATTTATGGTGAAAAATTTAAAATTTTGTCAAAGAGAAAAGATTGGNTAAAAATACAAACTTTATTTGACCATTATGTTGGCTACATAAAAAATGAAAAGTATAAGAAAATTAATAAACNAACTCACAAAGTTTATAGTTTAAAAGCTTTTATTTATAGTAAACCTAATAATAAAACGAAATCTTTTTTACCTTTTGCATCAAAATTTTCAATAATTCATGAAGATAAGAAGTTTATACAATTTGATAAAAATAAATGGTTAAAAAAAAAAGATATCAAAAATATTAATCACAAAGAGAAGGATTTTCTTAAAATATTAAGATTATTTTTAAAAACNAAATATGTGTGGGGTGGTAAAACTTGTANGGGAATAGATTGCTCAGCTTTATTGCAACTATTTTATTATTATAATAACTCTTTTTATCCAAGAGATACCAAAGACCAAATCAGATATTCAACAAAACAATTAAAAAGAAAAGTATTTAAAAAAGGTGATATAATTTTTTGGAAAGGTCACGTTGCTGTGTGCATTGATTCTAAAAAATTAATTCATGCTTATGGTCCAGAAAAAAAGGTATTAATAATGCCAATAATAAAAACAATAGAGAGAATTGAGAGAACAGCCTGTCTGTCTATTAAAAAAATATCCTCTATAAAATATTAACTTCTTCCAAAATCAGGTTTATTTACATCTTGTTTTAATTTAATAATTTTTGTTCTTACTTTTTTTGTTTGAATTAATTTTTTTAAAATTGATTTATTATTTTTTGAATTTATATCTTTTTTAAAAGAATTTAAGTTTTTGATAAATAGATCGATAGCTTTTGAGATATTTTTTTTATTGTTAAAAAATATATCTCTCCACATAATTTCATTTGAAGCTGCTATTCTTGAAAAATCTCGTAAACCACCTGCGCTATATTTAATCAAATCATAATTTTGTATTTTTTCAAAATCTTGTGCTGATTTAACCAAATTGTATGCAATTAGGTGTGGAAGATGACTGGTTATAGAGAAAATTTTGTCATGTTTTTCTGAACTCATAATAACTATTTTTGATCCAATCTTTTTCCAAAATTTACTCAATATATTTAAATGATTTTTTTTAGTGTTTTTCTCTTTTATCAAAACACACCATTTATCCTCAAATATATCCTGTCTTCCATGTTCTGGTCCACTTACTTCAGATCCAGCTATTGGGTGACTTTGTGTCCACGAGATATCTTTTCTTAAAAATTTTTTAATAATCTTTGAAGACTCTATTTTTGATGAACCAATATCAGTTATAATGGTTTTAGATGATAAATACTTATTCATTTTAAGAATAAGATTCTTGTATTCGTTCATTGGTGTACATAAAATAATCAAATCTGCTTTTATAACCCCATCCTCTAATTTTTTTATAATTATTCCAGGTAGTTTTAATCTTTTTATTTTTGTAATATTAGATTTTGATTTCTCATAGATATAAATTTTGTTAGCCATCCTTTTTTTTTGAATTCTTCTCAACAAAGAGGATCCGAGTAACCCACATCCAATAATCAAAATATTTTTCATACTAATTTAATATTTTTTTTGCAGCATTCATAAATGCTAAGTTTTCATTTTTAGATCCAATAGTTAATCTTAATTTATTCTTAATGTGATAACCATCTTCTGTGGATCTTAAAATAATTCCTTTTATTTTTAATCTTTCATAAAAATACTTTGCTGTATATTTACATTTTTCAAAATCTAAAAATAAAAAATTTGCAGAAATTGGATTTGAAAAAATTTCGTATCTTTCTAGAAAAGATTTTATTTTCTTTGCGTAATACAAGTTATGTTTAATTGAGCGTTTTATAAAATTTTGATCTTTAAGCGACTCAGTTGCTGCCATTTGCCCAATATGACTAACATTAAATGGGGGTTTTATAACATTTAATGCATTTATTATTTTTTTGGATCCATATCCCCACCCAACTCGTAAAGAAGCTAGCCCAAATATTTTAGAGAACGTTCTTAATACAAAAACATTATCTCTGTTTTTAAACAAATCTAATCCTGATTTGTAGTCAGAATTTTTCATATATTCTGCATAAGCGTCATCTACCACCAATAAAATATTTTTATTCAATTTTTTTCTAAGTTCTAATATTTCTTTTTTTGTCAAATAAGTTCCAGTAGGATTATTAGGGTTAGCAAGGAAAACGATTTTTGTATTTTTTGTTACTTTTTTAAGTATCTCAATATTTGAAATTTTATAGTTAATTTCTTTCGCAAATTTAACCTTTGCATCAACAATATTTGCATAAATTCTGTACATTAGAAAACTGTATTCTGGAACTAAAACTTCATCTTTTGGCTTTAAAAATAATTGACAGATCATTTGAATAACTTCATCTGAACCTGCTCCACATATAATTTTATCTGGATCACATTTATATTTTTTTGATATTTCTTTTCTTAAATTCTGAGATTTACCATCTGGATATCTCTCTAAATTTAAACCTTTATTAGATATCATCTTGGCTGCTTTAGAGCTCATTCCCAAAGCTGACTCATTTGCAGATAATTTAATTATTTTTTTTAGTTTTTTAATTTTGGATTTACCTGGTTTGTAGGGCTCAATATTAAAATTTTTAAATTTTGGAATGGTCATATTTTTAATTTATGGGTTCTTTATAGATAAAATTATAAATTTTTACATAGAATAAGACATTTTTAAAAAAAATTGACATAATAAATAACATCTAGTACAAAATTTATGCGCTGATTTAACTGAATTGCGAGCGCTTAAAAAAAACCGCTAAAATTGTTTTTTTTCTCTCAATTCAAATAATAGCATTTATTATGAATACAGAATTAAACTTAAAAACTCTGATAGTTAAAAAACCACTTAAACTGGATTGTGGAAAAACTATTAATGATTTTCCCATTGCATATGAAACTTATGGAACTTTAAATAAACAAAAAGATAATGCTATTTTAGTTTTTCATGCACTTACAGGTGATCAATTTGTAACTGGTCTAAATCCAATTACAAATAAAGGTGGCTGGTGGTCTTATGCTGTAGGCCCTGATAAGGCAATTGATACAAACAAATATTTTGTAATCTGCTCAAATGTAATTGGTGGATGCCTTGGCTCATTTGGGCCAAGTCACAAAGATCCAAATACACAAAAAGTTTTTGGTACAAATTTTCCTGTGATCACCATTAATGACATGGTAAATGCACAGAATAATTTACTAGATCACTTTGGTATAGAAAAACTTTTTTCTATTGTTGGAGGATCAATGGGAGGAATGCAAGTTCTGCAATTTATTAGTAATTTTCCAGATAAGGCTAAAACTGTAATTCCTATTGCATGTACCTCGAGTCATTCGGCACAAAATATTGCATTTAATGAACTTGGAAGACAGGCGATTGCTGCAGATAACAATTGGAATGAAGGAGATTATGGTTCCAAGGATACTATACCCAATAAAGGTTTGGCAGTTGCAAGAATGGCTGCTCACATCACATATCTTTCAAAAAAAGGTCTTCAAGAAAAATTTGGTAGAAAATTACAAGAAAGAGAAGATCTTAAATTTGGATTTGATGCTGACTTTCAAATTGAAAGTTACTTGAGATACCAAGGATCAGTTTTTGTAGATAGATTTGATGCAAATAGTTACCTTTATATTACAAGAGCTATGGATTACTTTGATTTAGCTAAACAATTTAACGGAAATTTGTCAGATGCTTTTAAAGATACCAAGGCTAAATTTTTCATAATATCTTTTACATCAGATTGGCTTTACCCTACTCAGGAAAATAAAGATATTGTAATTGCTTTAAATGCTATTGGTGCTGATGTGGGTTTTGTTGAAATTGAGTCAGACAAAGGACATGACTCTTTCTTACTTGATGTTCCAGACTTTCTAAATGCTCTTAAAAATTTTTTAGACAAATCTTATACAGATAATTAATTATGAAAAATGAATTCAAAGTTATTGCTGATTTAATTGAAAAAGATAAAAAAGTTTTAGATGTTGGGTGTGCTGATGGTACTTTAATGAAATTTTTAAAAGATAATAAAAATATTAACATTAGAGGATTAGAAATCTCAAAAGATAAAGTTCAAAAATGTATAGCAAAAGGTCTAACGGTAATTGAAGGAAATGCTGAAAAAGATTTAATACAATTTCCAGACAAATCTTTTGATTATGTTATTTTAAGTCAAACACTTCAGGCATTTTTAAATCCTGAACTGGTAATAAATGAATTATTAAGAGTTGGAAAAAAAGCAATAGTTACCATCCCTAATTTTGGTTTTTGGAAAATTAGACTTCATTTATTAACTAAAGGAACAATGCCTATAACTAAAACATTACCTGATGAATGGTATAACACTCCAAATTTACATATGTGTACAATTAAAGATTTTGATTATTTTGTTAAATCTAGAAATTTTAAAATTTTCAAATCGATAGCTCTAAATAACGAAAGCGTATCATCAATTAATGATACTAATTTGGGTCTTAAAAATTTATTTGCCGATCTAGGTATATTTTTAATTGAAAAATAATATGAGAATAGAGATAATTCCCTGCTTAAAAGATAATTACAGTTATTTAGTAATTGATGAATCTAATAATACAGCATGTGTAATTGACCCAAGTGAATCTAAACCAGTTATTAATTTTATTGAAAAAGAAAATATTACTCTAAAATATATTCTAAATACACATCATCATTTTGATCATATTGGAGGAAATATAGATCTAAAAAACAGATANAATTCAATTGTAGTTGGGTATAAAGATGACGTTAATAGAATTCCAGAGATCCAAGTTTTACTTGAGGATGGTCAAATTTGGAAAGCTGATAACTTTGAGGCAAAAATTATTCATGTACCTGGTCATACCTCAGGTCATATTAGTTTTCATTTTTTTAAAGAAAAACTAATCTTTACTGGTGACACACTATTTTCTCTTGGTTGTGGAAAAATTTTTGAAGGCACTTATCAAGAAATGTTTAACTCTTTAGGAAAGATAAAAAGCCTTCCTGATGACACTAAAATTTATTGTGGACATGAATACACACTTCAAAATTCCAAGTTTTGTATCAAACATGAGCCTGAAAATATAAATTTACAAAACAAAATATCAAAAATTAATGAAAAGCTTAAAAACAACTTGCCCACTATCCCCTCTAGCATCAAAGATGAAATAGAATGTAATATATTTTTAAGAGCAAAAAACGTTGAATCCTTTTCAAAATTGAGAGATTTAAAGGATAATTTCTAGTTAATTCGACTTGACTAAAACCTTGCTACAACTATATTGCGTTAACTTAAATTTAAATTCTTACTATGTCTTACGCTATAATAAAAACAGGTGGAAAACAGTATAAAGTAAAAGCTGGTGAAATCCTGAAAATTGAAAAATTACCAGACTCAAAACCTGAGTCTAAGATAGAATTCAACGAAATACTTGCATATGGAGATGATAAATCTATAGAAATAGGTACCCCACATGTTGAAGGTGCTAAAGTAGAAGCTGATTTAATTAAAAATGGTAAGGATAGAACTATTTTAATCTTCAAAAAAAGAAGAAGACATAATTCAAGAAGAAAAAATGGTCATAGACAAGAACACACAATGATTAGAATTAATAAAATTTTTTCTAAAGATGGTAAAGTTTTATCTGAAGCAGAAAAAATGGTTAAACCAACTAAAAAAGTTGAAGCTGAAGTTAAACCAAAAACAGAAGCGGCAAATAAATAAATTAGGTAAGTTATGGCAACAAAAAAAGCAGGTGGATCATCGAGAAACGGACGAGATAGTGCTGGACGAAGACTTGGTGTTAAAAAGTA
>JGI26273J51734_10000301_pt1 | contig 26170 bp, 20 predicted proteins | sample SaaInlV_125m_DNA_FD_51734 | JGI IMG/M metagenome (IMG submission 51734) | reverse complement strand
GGTCAGATACAAACAAATGCAGTGATGAAAACAATGGCGGTTCTTACACATTATGTTATGTTCACATTTTAACTGGATTAGTAGACGTATCTCTGTCTGATACTGAGACGTTTTATCACACTATAGAGCCAAGTGAACAAACCACATACAATATGACAATTTCTAATCCAACGCCAGGTCCAGCGGATTTAGTTGCAGATATATTTTCATTAGCAATTGAGGGTGTACCAACAAATTGGAGTGCCAGCATATTCTTCGCTAGTAATCATACCCCAATTTTTGATTCCACACCAGTATCTCTTCAGGGCGGAGAGGCTATTTCGTTGTATATGAGGGTACGCGCACCAACAATTTACCAAGCGAACGAAGATGAGTTGGCTTCAATTAAAGTGGCAGCAATTTCATACAAAGATCCAGCGATAAGAGACGAAGCGATAACGTTGACTCTGATGGATGTTGTTCATGGTATTGAATTAGACACGAGCCACTTCCAAGCTGACGTTGAACAAGGTCAGCAAGCGACATTTTCAATTTCTATAACAAATACAGGAAATGTATACGATACCTTTGCTTTCTACGATCCAACTACTTTGGAAGGGCAAACAGAATGGGCATTACCTTTCGGTTGGGGGATTACCTTCCCTACTTCACTATCTTTAGATCCCGGTCAGTCAATGACTAGAAATTTACAGATAGATGTACCCACGTCACAAGAACCAGGGACCTTTGTTGTATATCTGAAGGGCTGGTCGACCGGGGAACCTGTGTTGTCAGTAGACAAAGGTACTTTTGATATTCTTGAATTATGGGTAAACGTCTCAATTAAGAGTACTGGAAATATTGTATTTGAATTAGGAGACACAACTCAGTATGTATTGCCAGGTGAATGTTCTGAATTCGAAATTGATGTAACAAAGCATTTTACCCCTGGTCATTTAGTATTCACGACACCAGGAGGTCCTGATGAGAAGCCTGAGGAAGTCTCCGAACAAACATGGAGATTTGATCATTGGACGGTAAATTTAGACTTTTCAGAAGCCCCCGGGGGAAATAGTATTCCACAGGATTCACCTAGATATTGGTCTGTGGTTGATATGCCCTACAAGGTAACTGCAGAAATGTGCGCTCCATACAATGCAACAGCGGGAATAGGTGATTCTGTAACTGTTAAAGCGACTTTAGATGGCGCTCCAAAGGTTAGGGATTCTGTTGTTTTAGTCACAAATGTCATACAAAGATATGATTTAGATGCCACAACTGAAACCATACTCTCTCTGTACCCCGGGCAAGAATATCAGCTTGATACTACAATAGAGAATACAGGTAATGGAGCAGACCGTTATGATATGGCTATTAGTTCAATAACCGATCAAGATGGTAATTCAGACGTTTGGGATATTGTAATTCCACGTATATTATTCGAGGAATTAGATCGCGATGAAGCTCAACAAATTCCAATTATGATAAATGTCCCAGAACAAACATTAGCAGGGCAATACACTGTAGTAATCGAGATACTTAGTGAAGAAACTTTCGAAGGAAGTAAAATTAGAGATTTAGTTACTCTGCAAATCGAGGTAGTCGAGTTCCATGATATGAGAATAACCATCGATCCAACTGTTGAGAGTCGAATAAAGACAACAGCTCCTGGAAGAGTAGTTAGATTTACAATGAATGTGACTAATTTCGGAAACGTAGCAGATCAGCCTACAGTACACAATCATACTGTTGATGGATCTGGTTGGGACACGGCCCCAGGGCTCAATACTCTTAGTACATGGAATATTCAATATGCACTATTGGAAGGATTCGGTTCCGAATACCCAATAGAGCGACCATGCGTAGTACTTATGGCTGGTGACCCAGAACCAACAAATGGATGTTTTAGATCTTATGAGGGGCGAATAACATTGCCTGAAATGCCTTCATACACTACATTACAACTAGTTGCAATAGTGACAATAGATCCTTCAGCTGCATTAGCAGATAGGGAAATCGGAATAAAATTAAAATCAAGTTTCGGTGATTCCGAAGCCGGTGGAGATTTCGATGAAACCCCAATTTGGACAGACTCTTGTACAATTGATATGAATGAAGATGGATTCCCTGATAATTACCGCCCGAATTGTGATACCAACGAACAAGTCTTAGAATTAAGATTAAGGGCACCTGATTTGCGTATTCAACGAACTATCGTAGGAGATACAAAAGGAAAAATTGGTGATATGTTACCTGTCAGTGTCGAGATCGTAAATGAGGGTAACTCCCATGCTACAGATATTAACATTATTTTATGTGTTGATCAATCAGTTAGTTCGATAAAGAAGAATGGTTGTGATGAATCTAATGTTGTATATCGCCAATTAATCGAAGCAATAATGCCAACATCAGATGGAGATTCACCGCCTCTTATTACTCTGTTATATTTAGTTGAAGCAGGAACGCACGAGGTTGTAGTCGTAGTTGATCCAGACAACATAATTGTAGAAACGGACGAACGTAATAATTACGAATCTGTTGGAGACATGGGTTCAAATTATGGCGCACTTGACGTTGGAGTCGAAATTATTGCCACTTATTCAGTGCCTGCAATAATTCTAGGTGCAACATTTGCTTTGATTTCCGTAGCTGGAGTAGTTATGTATGGCCGAAGGATGGAAGCATTGGATAGTTTTGCTGAAAAGAGCAGTATGTTATCAAATCAAGACGACGATTCAGACTTGGAATTCTAATCGAAACAAAAGAAGAAAAGAATTAGCTAATATTGATTAGCGAACTAGCCACCAAGGCAGCGGTGTGTCTTTATTGATGGAAACGAAATTATTTCCGTTAGTTACGAAATCTTTCATTAGACGATCTCGTATATTTTCCATTATTTCGTGTGCATCAGAAGGTTGGATCCGTATATTTTGTGAAAAAACATCCAAATCCAAAGGTCTCCGCGGATGTGTCATCATTTCTCTAGCCATTATCCTCTCTTCATAAGATTTAGAATTTTCAGATACTCCTTTAGAGGCTTTATTCATAACTTGTTGATGTAGAGCAATTATAGCATCCCTTTGATCATCAATTTTTTCCAAGACCAAGTCTAATTGAGAAAGTAGATTCATTGCTTCTGACATTGGTAATTTCCTCCTCGTACCTAGGCGGTCAATTAATGAATCAAGTTCAGCTGGTAATTTATTAGATAATCTCATTGGACCACCAGCAGGCATCTGTCTATGCTCTGCCCTGAATAAATCTGGCCCTAGATCAAGTCTCAAAGAAAACGATTGATTTACTTTATACATCTTTTTAGGCGGCCCACCCTTTTCCGACGGAACCGTTTGAGAATCGATAAAACCGGCTTTTTCCAATATTTTTACATGTTTCATAACAGCCTGTTGACTTATTTCTAGTAGTTCAGAAAGTTGCAATGGGTAATGTGGTTCCTTAACTAAATGCCTAAGAATATCTCTTCTTGCTCGATTTTCAAGAATATCTATGGCCTCATCAAAGTCCACCATTACTTACCAACCCGGAGTTGGGTAGTGGGCTGACATCTAAAAACCCAACTTATATCGTTCATATCTAATTCAGATGGAAATTACTGACCTTTATCCCATTTTTTCCAATTTTCAGATTCTTCTTCCGAGCTATCGGCTTCTTCATTTTTCAATTCAGGAACCACATGATATTTTTCTTCAGGGCTCTCCAGTTTAATATTCTCACTAGAAATAAATGGCTCAGGAATCTCCTTCTCTACAGTCAAATTATGTTTCTTAAATAATTCATCTGTTGTCATGATATTTTCTCGTATTATGATATTTTTTTCCGGGGTTCGCTTCCCTCTTCTCCATAATATCAATGCTCCAATTAAAGTAATAATACCCAGAGGAAAGCCTAAGCAACAGCTAATCATAGAAATCAGAATCCACCCATCTGATAACAAACTTGATTGAATCTTAAAATCATCAATTAACCAAAGCGTAGTATTTCCTTCATTTACTATACTGTATTCCCCATCATCTCTTATTTCAAAAACCCTAATAGGATCATAAATTAAATTTCCCTGAGAGTCAGGTCTCTTATTGATGGACTCAATTAAGCCTGGTTTTTGCCCTTCTATTTCTACTCCTCCTATGTCAGTTAATTTTAGTTCAGGAGACGAATCGTTACCATCTATTCTGAGAGCCATATAGTATCCAATTGTAGATAAATCTACATTTCCTTGCTCTCCAGCTTCTAATTTAATAATATAATTTTCTTCATTATCTATATCCATTTTATCAATGATATTCTCAGTTGATTTCCAATAAGAGGCTACAAATACTAAAATTAGAACTAAGGAAATAGCAGTCAATCGCTTAATCCACAGTTTTGCACGCGCCTCCATAATTAGAAGCAACGGGTATTATCATTTCACATTTGGCTATCAATAGGCTAAACCGATATCAGCCAATTTCTCTGGAAGATAAGTATCAGTTACGAAATCAAGTCCATATTTGGCGAGAGATTGCTGTTCTGCCTTTTTACCAATTTCTTTCATTAAATTTATTTGATCTTTCCAATATCCAGTATTAAATCTAGGGTCAGTTAATTCTGAGTCTAATGCGCCTAAGTCTTGCTTAGTCAATTCATCACTAGGTAAATCATATGCCAAAATATCATCAGCTGTAATTCCTAAATATGTTGCTTCTTTTGTTGCTAGATATTCCGAAATATGAGCAGTTTTAATAGCCCCATATGCAATACTTGCAAATATTCTAAATGACCAAGGGTCACAATCAGCGAATACAAGTATTGGTTTATTCCACTCTTGACTCATTCTTTTCATGATTCTTCTTGTAGATCTTGCTGGCTGACCCTTTAGATGAATTAGGGCACATCTAGCTTCTTCATCGAATCCATTTTCTACAAGTCTGTCGAACATCCCTCCTGTTTCGATAGCCATTATAAAATCAACATCTTCATCTATCAAGGTCAATTTTTCTGACTCAACATTATATGGCACTCCATATCCTGAATCACCCACATCGTCTCTACAATTTATCCTCATCCAATCTCCCTTTCGGTTTCTTTCTTCAAAGGTGACGTTACCAATTATTCTAGCACCATCTTCTTCCGGTCTTAGTTTGAAATCTTCTCGTAGGCATTTTGTAACAATTTCCAAATCTTCAGCCAAATTATTACTTTCATTTTGCGAACCAAATTTACCGTGCCCCCACCCTTCACTGATGTAGTACATCTCTCTTAAGGTAGAAGATTTACCAGAGTCAATCATTTGTTCAATAAATTCAGTGACATGCAAAGAACGTAGTAATTGTCTGGCCGAACCTAAACTAGTTGCATCTCTTGTGGTCTTTTTCTTACCATATTTATAGACTCCTAATTTATTATCAAAACCAATATTTGTTTTCGCTCTAACTGGTAAAGTCATAGATGGAGGGACTCCCCTTTCCATCTTATTATGCATCTCTGCCGCTATTCCTTTCAAAGCCTCTTTAACTTCCATTTTTGACTTTCTTTGACCAATCTTACTCATACTTCTTCCTCCTCAAATTTGCTAAAAATATCTATTTTTTCTAGATCGGCATCACTATCAGTAATTACTTGTGCAACCTTTTCTTCAGTAATATCATAAGGAATATTATTTACTTCATGGATTTCTTTTCGTACGGCACTCAATGCCTCAGTCTTACGAATTTCTTCTAGTATTTTCTCATCTATTTTCGTAGCTCCAATGATATCCCCGTTACCTCTGAAAAACACATCTGTATCTGTCCAGTCACCTTTACTAAGTCCTGAAAGCGCTATACGAATAGTTGTTGATGTACCAGGATTCAAAGTATCTAAACGCCAAGCCCAGATTCCTCTCGCCTCTTTTCTTCCTCCATTTGAATTTTCTACAATTGAAACCATATCACTTTCTGGCCATTTAAGCAGTATTGTATACGCTCTGGCCCTAGCAGTATAATTGAAAATTTTAATTGAACAAGTAGCCAGTTTTTTCTCTTTGTCCCACCCTAACTCTTCTTCACAGAACACCGCATTCATGATTTGAGTTATCACGGGAGCCAGATCTGGTTCTTCCCTCCCTAATATCTTCGAGGTTTTCTTTGCGATTTCAGGTAATATAACATTAACCAATTCGAATTTCTCTCTCGCCTTCTTTCTTTGAGTATTTTTCTTTAGATGATTTTTCAAACCTCTCCCTACTTCCAAAAGACCTTTCCTAATTTCAGCAGAAACTTCTTCGTTATCTGAGACAGCTTCTTTCGCCTCACTAGTAAATTGAACATTAGTTGAGGCCAAATGTATCAATACTGCCGCCGCACCTTTAGGTAAGCCCTTTCCACCTGGGTGATCTAGTCCATATTGCTTCCAATTAATAGACTCAATTGCTTTGGTTAATGCACATCCTCCTTGTTGATACATTAGAGGAACTCTATTGGCAAATCTTAGTACTTCGATGGGTCCTTCTGCGGACAAATCTCCTCCAAAAACAAGACCTACTTCAATTTGAAATGGGTTTCCTTGACTAACNGTAGGTAACCTTGTAACTGTAGATGCGAATCTTGAATCAATAGCTTTCGACAAGCCTTTTTTAATCAATAAATCATCTATTGGCGATAAACAATCTGTTGGTGGGGGTAAGAGTTTTATTTTCTGAAAAGCATCAACTAGTTTTTTTGCATCTTCAGAACTAATTCTTTTAGGATTTCTAACTTCTTCTATTTCAGATGACGACAATAGTTCTTTAGCGGCCCTCATGCTTACTCCTGAGAAATTATGCCTCAGAAATGAAGTCATTCTTTTCTCTTCAGATTCCCTCAACATTCGTTGCAAAGTCCCTAATTGAATCCCGTGAGGATGCGGTTTTATTTCTTCTACAACTCTCGGTAACCTTTCACTTGTTCTAATCCACCTTGCTTCCTCTATTATTTCACCATCTCTATCTTTGACAGTGAGGGAAATTGTCGCATGCGGATTAACTATCGACGTCATTCTTAGATATTGGAATACAGACTGTTTTCCACGTTGATATTTTGCTTTCATTATAGTTGCAATTTTCAATCCATGAACCACTTCTTCCCCAGTATTTTGATCTATCCAAATTTCGCGCCTTTCTTTAGATTTGATAGCTTTATTCTTCCTAGTATCTAGACCCAACTCCACAAAAACAGCCGATGAATCGTTTTTTATCTTTGATATCACTCGTGTTTTAGCCCCTGTAGTTAATTGAGAATACATCACTACACCAGTAATTCCTATACCTTGTTGCCCTCTAGTTTGCCTTATTGCATGAAATCTAGAGCCCAACAAAAATTTACCGAATACATTTTCTATAGCATCCCGCGGAATACCCGGGCCATTATCTTGCGAAATTAATTCTATATCGTCACCCTTTAGTCTGTTAATTTCAACATTTATTTCAGGAAGAATTCTTGCTTCTTCACAAGCATCTAATGAATTGTCAACAGCTTCTTTAACCGCTGTGATTAATGATCTTTGTAGAGAATCAAATCCTAAGAAGTGTTTGTTTTTCTCAAAAAACTCACTCACGGCAATTTGTTTTTGTTTACTAGAAATATCGCGTGCATCTACCATTTCAATCTCTCCACTTGGTCCTCCCATGTCCTAATGACCTGGGGCCAACTTGTGATGAACGATGCCGAACTCCTTGGGCTATTGAAGGATGCGCTTAGAATTAGGACGAAAGACTATATTTTTGATGATTATAGCATCGTCATGATAGAGCAGATAGTTGATTTTGCACATGGTGAGATAGTTGCCTACTTCGGAATGATACTTATTTTGAGTGCGTTTTTTTTAGAGACAAGAGATATTTTAGAGAGCAAGGCTCCAACATACCTTATTCTGATGGCATCTGGTTCTGGTCTTCTAGCAATAAGGGCATATCTCATTTCAGAGTGGGCATTCTTAATTTTGGAAGTAGCATGGTTCGCAGCAGCAGTTATGGGAATATTGGCATTAAGAAAATAACTCAGGATCCCATGCTGTAATTTGTCCAGTAAAGGCGCTGGCCATAACAGTTAGAGGACTTGCAAGGTATAGTTTCCCCGGCCCCGATCTACCTTGGAAATTACGATTTATAGCAGAGATTGAAACTTGTTCATCATTGTCGCTGACNCCAGGGCCAGCGCCAATACATGCACCACAACCGGGATCGATTAATTTAATTCCAGCCTTTTCGAACATGTCCGTCCATCCATTTTTTTCAGATAGATCTTTAACTGTTTTTGAACCAAATTGAATATAACATTCTACTCCATCTGCTACTTTTAATCCAGCATCAAGGGCCGCTTTTGTAACTTTAGCATAGTANGCGAAATCATCATCTTTACCAGCAGTACAAGATCCTGCATAGGCTATATCGATATTAACTACTCCTAAATCTTTGATATAAGCTCCATTTGTAGGGTCCGACGGTATCCCCTTATCTGGATCTCCCGGATGAGCCACCATGGGTTGAATATCATCTAAGTTAATGTCATGTATGCCTCCATCATATTTTGCATCCTTATCGGCAAAAACAAATGAATTATAGATTTCTTCCCTGGTCAAACCTTGTCTTCTTTTCATTAACCATTCAATCGTCAAATCATCCGGGTCGCAAATACCAGTTTTAGCACTGCATTCTGTAGCCATATTACACAAAGTCGCTCTTTCATCCATTGAAAGGCTAGAGAGGCCCGGGCCACCGAATTCCATACTACGATCTAATGTTTCAGAATTAGCCGCATATTTCCATAAAATATGTAATATTACATCTTTTGCTGTGCAACCAGGATCCAAACGCCCCACNAGATTAAATCTGATACTCTCAGGAACCTTCACGAATGCGAATTGATTATGAATCAAATTTGCATATTCTGTAGATCCTACGCCATAAGTTAGAGCATTACTGGCTCCTCCCATGCAGGTGTGGCTGTCAGTTGCCTGAATAAAATCTCCAACATCGATAAATTCTTCTCTNGCTACTTGATGGCAAATCCCTGGAGAAACTCCATTCACTGCCGAATAGTCTCTAACTCCAGTATGTTTCTGAAATGTATTTTGTAAATCTCTCAGTGTTTGAATTTTGTCTTTAAATTTTCCAAATCTAGGCACGCCAGTCGCATATAACAAATGGTCTTCGAATACTGCGAATTTTGGCGGATTTGGTATTGAATAATTATCTCCATACTCTATTTTCAAAAATTCATGAACTTGGGCTGTAGTGAATTCATGAGAATAGCCTCCATCTACAGATGCTAGAACAGCATCTCCTGGTTTCAGATATCCCCTGCCTTTATCTTTGGAGATTAATTTATTAGAAATTATTTTTTCTGCAATTGTCATTGGATGTGGTATTTTGTTAACCTCTGGAAGTTTTATTTTATTAGATTTTAATTCTTTTGCAAAAGGAAAGATCCCACCCTTTTCTAATATTAATTTAGTTACGGGGTCGTATTTCTCTGTAAACTCATGTAGGTCGATACTTTCTCCATTTTGTAATCTTTTTAATATATCATGATCGCCCATTAATTGGCCAAGATTAATATTATTTCTTTCATGTATAGGCGCAAATGATGCCGCAATAACAATTTTTATCCCAGACCATTTTTCACATTGAGGGGCCGTTTCTCTACTGGANCCCGTTCCNTTTCTATGTCCNGAGACTATTACCTCAAACCCTCCATCTATNAGTGCCCGCGACTCAAAAACACGCCTCCCCTCGTGTAATAACCCTGCATATGCATTTTCTGCGATTTTAGCTGGGTCATAATCAAAACAGACCCATGCTGGCGTCATGACATCTGTATTGATGTCATCCAATAAATCATCAATAGTTAAATCCTCCATTCTCAGATTTAATCCTTCATACAATTGCCTTTGTATAAGTCGCAGGTCTTTTGTCAAAAATAATACTCTCTTCTGGGAATTTAGAGAAATTTTCGATGTTGGCCACCTTTCTTCACTCATGCATAACTCCCCAAACATACCTGCCAAACTCAGCTAATATATCACCATTCTCAATTTTTTACTTCCAAGAAAATTATATTTTAACAACTTTTTAATTCTTCATCAATATGTTAACCTTAAATAACATCGTCATTCGGGATATTTTACCTTTCCTAGGAAAGAGGATGTGATGGGATGGCAGATTATCTTGTAGAAGACACCGTAAAATGTGACGAATGTGGAAGCCGTAATCTAAATCGNNACGAATCTCGCGGAGAGGTCGTTTGTGAAGACTGTGGGTTGGTGCTTGAAGACAAAGTAATCGATCAAGGCGCAGAATGGCGTGTTTTCAGTCCAGAACAAGGAGATCAGAGGGCACGTACAGGNGCCCCAATGACTGTAATGCTACACGACAAAGGNCTCTCGACAGATATTGATTGGCAAAATAAAGATTATTCAGGTAAATCAATTTCATCACGTTACAGATCACAGTTTTATCGAATGAGAAAATGGCAAAAAAGATCAAGAGTTAGCAATGCAACTGAGAGAAACCTTGCAATGGCTCTAGCAGAGCTAGATAGGATGGCAAGCCGTCTAGATTTACCTAAGTCGATTCGAGAGTCTGCTGCTGTTAATTACAAGAAAGCAGTTGAAGCTAGACTGATTCGTGGTCGTTCAATTGAAGGTGTAGCCGCTGCTTCATTGTATGCCGCATGCAGACAATGTCAAAATCCGAGAACATTAGATGAGATAGGCGAAGCAAGTCGTACAGGTAGNAAAGAAATAGGTAGAACATATCGTTTCATGGTCCGCGAATTAAAAATGAAGATACCTCCAACTAAGCCTGAAGATTATATTCCAAGATTTTGTTCCGGTCTCGATCTAGATGCTGAAGTACAATCAAAAGCATATGAATTAATTGCCGCAGCCCAAGAAAAAGAATTAACCAGTGGTCGAGGACCAACCGGTATCGCTGCCTCAATNATTTACATTGCTAGTGTTTTATGCGGTAAACGTAGAACCCAAAGAGAAGTAGCAGAGGTTGCCGGAGTAACCGAAGTAACAATCAGAAATAGATACAAGGAATTAATTCAAAATCTGAATATCGAACTTGAAATATAATTCGGTGACATAATGGCACGACGAGAGGCAAAGGCCCTCGTTAGGGAAATTTGCAACAATCTTTTGATNGAATCAATTAGTCTATCATTTGATTTCCTCCCTCTACCAAACCCTCCTCTAGAGTTTCCAGATTTTCCTGCGAGACCTCCTACAGAGTTATCAAAAATAATCCAGCAAGCCTTGGGAATATCTTCAGTTGATACAGCCGGATTTCTTTATCGTTTAGAACAAGTAATTGAAAAAGAGGAACCAGATTTTGTAAAACGGCATATAGATCCAGATAGAGAACGCGAAAAATGGTTAACGAAACATTCTGAAATGATTGCAGAACAGATCTTGATACTTCAAATAAAAGATTGGTTTTATTCAGCACTGGATGAAAATTCTCCCGATACAGATCGTTGGTATCTTGCTATTAGTGTATTTATAGGCTTAATTTTGAGAGGCAGTGAGATTACAGAAGCCCAGTGCTTCCCACTATTCAATTCAATAATAATTGCACGTCAACCAGGGAACCTTTCAATCAAATCAACCGGCCCCCATCATATTTCTTGGAATGGGGAAACTGGAGGCAATTTCNCCGAAGAAATAGCTCACCCTAGCGGGGTTCTGGCAGCAAATTCAATTTTAGACATAGTAGAATTATACGAGATAGATCATCGAACGGTATTACCATATTGGCTTGAAAGATTATCTGTAGGGGGGCATATTTCTAATCTACTAAATATCCCTGCAAGATTACAAAATCTAGTATTAGATAGCAATGAACATGCATCTGAAAATTTAGTGATGTCAGCAATTTTACTATTTCCACACCACTCTGAAGAGTCTAAAGAAATATTATTTGAGATATGTAATAGTGAACAGATTTTATTGAGAAGAAATCTAGCCTCTAATTTGTCAAGAATAGGCTCTGAAGATTATAAATTCACTCAAATACTATTAGAAAAGTTACTCAATGACAAAGATTCTGATACAAGAGTCCTCTCTACAAGTTATTTAGGTACCCTAGCTCGTTTAGAAAAATATACTTTTATTTCACTGGCAAAGACAATTTTTCAGAATGAAGATACTAGAATGATTCAGAGGCTGATAGAATCAGGAATTAGGCATTATCTTTCTATGAATCCAGATGATGATGATAGTTTGATCCCTATTGCATGGGTATCATGTAATTCTGAGTCGAAATCGAAATTATCTGGTATGCTAATTGAATTAGCAAAAATAAATCAACAATCGTTTGTAAAAATATCTTCAAATATCTTCGACTTAAGTCCAGATTCACATGATGAATTATTTAATAGAATAAACTTCAGAAACAAAAAACTTGGTTCTTTGATCAAGAACAACCAGTAGTCGCGCCACATGCGTTACACTTCAAACAGGTCCCATTACGAACCATTTGGCTGCTCCCGCAGTCAGTGCAGACATCTCCTGTAAAGCCATTTTCTCTTGCAACTCTTCTCGTTTTAGTAGCAGAATCTTCTACCTTTTCAAAAGCACCAAGAGTTTGTTGTACCTCTCTGATTTCTCCTTTGTTTCGGACTACACCATCTTCAGTAATTTCAGGTCTACTTATTGAATATGGGTCTAAATCTTCTTGTGAAACGTGAGCNAAATCATGCCTACCAAGATATCTTATCGCTAATTCTCTGAATATATAATCGACTATACTAGATGACATTTTTACACGGCCACTTCCGCCCATAACCATGCCACTAGGTTCGAATTTTTGGAACGTGAACGAGTTAACAAACGCATCTAACGGCACTCCATGTTGAAGTCCTAGAGATACAGCGATTGCAAATTGGTTCAGCATAGATCGCCATGCAGCACCTTCTTTCGATGTAGTTAACATAATTTCTCCGAGCCTTCCATCTTCGTAAGAACTATGATTTAGATATACGGTGTGCCCACCTACTTTAGCCTTCATCCTGCCTCCTTCACAATTATCTGGCAAAGGCCTCCTTGAAGCGATATAGTCATGCACCATCGATTCTGCAAGAGGTTGAGCTTTTACTTCAGGAAGAGGTAAAGCTTCAACAACCTGTTCAACCATTTTCTGCACTATGACCACTTCTTCATTATCTTCTTCTTGTAGAGCACTTGAATCAACTAATTGATTCATTAATGGCTGAGATAGCTTCGAGCCATCTCTATAAACTGCACACGCTTTTATCATAGTTGAGAAACTTAAATCATAAGCCTCTTTAATTTCCGATACAGTTGAATTCGAAGGCATATTAATTGTTTTAGAGATAGCTCCAGAAATGAACGGTTGTGCCGCGGCCATCATGTGTACGTGCGCTGGCCAATCAATAGAGCGAACACCATATTTCCCACCTGGTGTCGCACAATCGAAAACTGCCAAGTGTTCATCCTTTAGGCCAGGNGCGCCTTCGATAGTTCCTCTTCCTAGAACATAGTCATTTGCCTCATTTATTTGTTCGGAGGATAGTCCTAGAGANCCAAGTACATCGAAGAAATCATCGTTAAATTCGTCCTGACTCATTCCAAGTGCACCCATACATAATTCCTTACCAAGTATGCTCGGTGAAAAGGCAGATCTTATATCAAACACATCAGGTAATTTAGTTTCAATATTCTTAATCTGTGCTTTAGAAAATCCAAACGCATCTAATTTTTCCATAGATAGATGAGGGCAGCCATTCAAAGTTTTTGTTCCCATTACGAATTCTTCAATATTCTTCGTCTGTTTATCAGAATAGCCTAATCTCTTAAGAGCCATAGTTACGCCTTTGTTGATAATCCTAAGTGATCCTCCACCGGCTAGTGTTTTGTATTGTACTAGAGAAAATTGTGGCTCAACTCCTGTAGTATCACAACCCATCACAAGTCCAATGGTGCCGGTTGGGGCGATTACAGTCGTCTGCGCATTTCTATAGCCATGTTCTTCGCCTTCTCTTAATGCTCGATCCCATGCTTCTCTTGCAGCAATAAGTAAATCTTGGGGGCATTTCTTTGAGTTTATTCCTCTTGGTTTTATTGTTAAACCTTCATATTCAGATTCAGGAGCATCATATGCTGCTCTTCTATGATTTCTCATAACTTTTAGCATATGTTCTGAATTTCTTTCATAATCTGGATAAGGTCCCAATATTGATGCTATTTCTGCACTTGTTGCATATGACTCTCCGCACATAATAGCAGTTAGAGCCCCGCAAATCGCATATGCTCTTTCATCGTCATATGGTATTCCCATATGCATTAAAAGTGAGCCAATATTGCAGTAACCAAGTCCCAAGGTTCGATAATCGTAGGATTTCTGAGCAATTTCTGCAGATGGGAATTGCGCCATTAATACACTAATTTCTAAAGTGGCTGTCCAGAGTCTAACACTATGCTTGAAATCTTCAATTTGGAATGTTTGATTATCTAAGTCATAATAATGTAGTAAATTTATACTGGCTAAGTTACAAGCAGTATCGTCAAGGAACATATATTCTGAACAAGGATTTGAACCGTTTATTCTCCCACCTTCTGGGCAAGTATGCCATTCATTGATTGTAGTATCAAATTGAACGCCTGGATCAGCGCAAGCCCATGCTGTATATGCGATTTTATCCCATAATTCTCCAGCATCCAGGACTTTACATGCAGCAGGCTCACGATCTTCTTCGGCCGCTTTATCTTTCTCAGTTCTCCATACTAGATTCCAGTTTTCACCATTCTTTACAGCATCCATAAAAGAATTTGGAACTCTTACAGAGTTGTTGCTATTTTGCCCAGAAACGGACATATATGCTTCTCCTTGCCAATCGGTATCAAAACATTCGAAATCAACACCTTTCCAGCCTTGTTTAGCCAAATCTAAGATTCTTTGAATATGGGGCTGAGGGACACTATCTCTAATTGCCCTAACAATAGCTTTCCTTAGTGCGAGATTTTGAGACTGATCAAGTCTATTATCATCATCTTCATGTGCCCAAATTGATTCCATCAATGAATTTGCATGCTTCTGTAATATATTGGACCCAATAACTAACGCTGAAACTTTTTCTTCTTCACTAGATTTCCAATCAATGTATTCTTCAATATCTGGATGATCTAAATCCAAAGTTACCATTTTCGCAGCTCTACGAGTAGTGCCTCCAGATTTTATCGCACCGGCAGCTCTATCTCCAATCTTTAGGAATGAAAGTAGCCCAGATGAGCTTCCACCTCCAGAAAGCGGTTCTCCCGCCCCTCGAATATTCGAGAAATTCGAACCAGTCCCTGACCCAAATTTGAAAAGAAGTGCTTCACGATTCCATAACCCCATAATTGAACTAGTTCCACCAACTAAAGAATCACTTACTGATTGGATAAAGCAGGCGTGAGGCTGAGGGTGTTCATATGCATTTTCAGATAGGCATAATTCGCCTGTAGAAGGATCGACGTAATGATGTCCTTGTGCTGGCCCTTCAATTCCGTATGCCCAATTTAGGCCAGTATTGAACCACTGAGGACTATTTGGCGCCGATCTTTGACTAGATATCAAGTAGCACATTTCATCAAAGTATGCCCGTGCATCTACTTCGCTAGCAAAATATCCATACTTATATCCCCAATATGTCCATGTCCCTGCCAATCTTCTAAACAGATTCTTACCGTGGATTTCTCCAGTATACCTGTCATCCGCGTCTAATGTTTGTAATTTCTCATGATCGGGTTCGCTACGTTGTAGCCAGACAGGAATGCCGTCTTCCGCCACCTTGCGCAGATAAACCGGCACTCCTGCTTTTCTCAGATACTTCTGAGCGGCAATTTTTCCGGGCACTCCTTCAAATCCCGAGGGAAACTCAACACCTTTTATGGAATCAGCCATTGTTCCATCTGGATTTCTTATTTCAACATCCATAGAGATCCAAGTGAATAAATCGAAAGGATCTTCTCCAGCAGTAGTAAATCTTCTTTCAACAACCATTCCATTGTCATTAATTCCATGGTTTTCTATTGATTTAGATTTATCTTTTATTTTAGTTTGCATACTATCACAATCCTCCCTTATTTTGTCTCGATAATGGCTTACCCGGCTAAAGGGAATTCTCCTTCCGAATAGAGGGTGTTTAATACTTGAGGAAAGGCTCTCTATATTTGTGCCATTTTTATTATCTAATATAGTAAACGGCAAACAAAGAAATAATGTAAATTTCGCATTTTATTCCCTTAAATCCAGACTCCAATCTAATGTAGCTCCAGATCTTGTTATCATTACTCCGACGGAGCAATATTTCTCATGGCTTTGCGCGATTAATCTTCTTACAAGTTTTTCCGGAACATCTCCTTCAACAATATATTTCATTCTGACAGCAGTGAAAACCTTCGGCCTCTCGGGTGCTCTATCAGATTCTAGTTCAATCCACATAGCCCTAACATTTTCCATTCTATGCTTCAACCCATCAATTACATCAATCAGTGAACAGGCTCCATGCGCTTGTAGGACTATTTGCATTGGGTTTGCAGCAGTATCGCTGTGAAAATGAGTAATCTTTCCACTTTCAGTTTCACCTTCTATTTCCTCTCCCGTCGTCCACCTAACAATCCCTTTCATCCAAGCGCCCTCTTGTTATGGCAGAAGGGTTGGCTTCATGAATGGGTGGTAACTGCCCCCTCTGAGAGCAATGACCATTGGCGCAGATATTTCAATCCAAAATGGCAAATTAATAGTCCCTGATGAGCCTTTAGTTCATTATATTGAAGGCGATGGTATCGGAGTCGATATCACTCCAGTAATGATAAATGTCGTGAATTCAGCTGTAGAAAAGGCATATTCTAATTCAAAAAAAATTCATTGGAATGAAGTATATGCAGGACAGAAAGCATTTGATATGACTGGAGAATGGCTACCTAACGAAACATTAGATGCTATGAGGACAGGTTTAGTTTCTATCAAAGGCCCATTAACGACACCAGTAGGTGGCGGAATTAGAAGTTTAAATGTCGCATTACGTCAAAAATTAGATCTTTTCGCTTGTGTGCGTCCAGTAAGGTGGTATGAAGGCACACCTAGTCCAGTTAGAAGACCGCAAGATGTAGATATGATAATTTTCCGTGAAAATAGTGAGGATGTATATGCAGGTATTGAGTGGGAAGCAGGAAGTCCAGAAGTCGAGAAAGTAATAAATTTCCTTCAGAAAGAAATGGGAGTTACTAAAATTCGATTTCCCGATACTAGCGGAATAGGAATTAAGCCAATTAGTAGTGAAGGAACTTCTAGGATAGTTAGAGCAGCAATTAATTATGCGATCGATCAAGATAAACCAAGTGTAACTATAGTTCATAAAGGAAATATTATGAAATTTACCGAAGGTGGATTTAGGGACTGGGGATATCAATTAGCTAAAGATGAATTTGGTGCTACAGAACTAGATGGCGGCCCTTGGTGCACTATGACTAACCCCAAAACAGGAAATCAAATTATAATCAAGGATGTTATTGCTGATGCAATGTTACAACAAGTCCTTACAAGACCAAGAGAATATGGAGTTTTAACAACAATGAATCTCAATGGTGACTACATTTCCGATGCATTAGCAGCTCAAGTCGGTGGAATAGGTATAGCGCCGGGAGCAAACATCAACTATGATACGGGTATTTCAATATTCGAAGCAACTCATGGTACTGCGCCTAAGTATGCGGGCCAAAACAAAGTAAACCCAGGTTCTTTGATTTTATCTGCTGAAATGATGCTCCGCCATATGGGCTGGGATGAGGCTGCAGATTTTATTGTCAAGGGCATGGAAGGCGCGATTTCAGCTGGAACAGTAACGTATGACTTTGAACGTTTAATGGACGATGCAACATTACTTTCTTGTTCTGAATTCGGAAATGCACTAATTTCTCATATGTAAATATAGAAATTATCTTATTCGTGAATTCAATTGCTGTGCATCGGAAACTACACCGAACCCGTATTCTTCCTCTAAAGCCCTAGATACTAATCTAAAATCAGAGTCTCTAGTTGCTACGAGAATACTTCCTATCTCTTGTAGAGGTGAAGAAGCCAGTAATGCAGCATCGCACATAATATCCATATCTCCTCGTTCAGGATAAATGTCCTTTCCATTTATCTCAGTACGGGGGGGTATCTCTTCCGACCTCCTTCTCTTTTGCTCATCAACTAAGTCGAAGATCTTCTCATGTTTTTCAAGGAACTCTTCCAACGGAATATTATTTCTTTCTTTGCTATATTTTTCCTGAGGCCAAGTAGAAAAAGATTCACATATCTTGGTAACTCTTTCTTTGAGAAACTTAGAAGTAATTTTCTTTTTCCATTCTTTCCTATCGATGTAAACGTCATGGAACAAATTTAGAACGACATCGGGACTTTTTGTACGATTTTTGAATTCACCGAGTGCGGCCGGAGGTATTGAAAGGAACGTTTCTTTACCCCCCTGTCTTCTAAGCATCATGTGAAAAGAACGTTCAACAGACCAATCAAAAGAACCGAAATCATCATTTGAAATCTCTTGTAACAAGTCATCCTTTAGAGCATGAATTAGTATATTCGTATCAACCAATATCAATGGTTTTAAGCCTAAATTCTTCAGAGTNCGTCTATCTTTGACAGGAATATTTACACTTTGACTCACGAAAACTGCTCTTTGAGTATCTCTCAAACGGTCTACTTCTCTACCTTTGAAATATCCAGTTTCAATAGCCTCTTCGAATCTTCTAATTCCTCTAAGTGGATTTTCTTCTGCTATCTGTTCGCCTAACAGAGTTAGTTCATAGATATCTTTCATTTTGTGTAATTCTAATTGGAAACGCCTTTCTAAATCGGATTGCCTACCATTACCAGATTTCTCTAAACTCAATAGTGCTGCTTTAACTCTACCTTTGAAATTCTTGTCCGGTAGGTTGTGTTCATCAGGATATTTTTGAATTAACTCTAAAGCCTCTTTTCTCCTTTTATTGAAATCAGAATCATATTCTTCGCTTTCAATCTTTTCTTCTTCACTGACAAAGTGAATGAGCATTTTAGTCGCAGAAGTAGTGTTTCCAGCAGCGTTATCTGCACATGTTCGTAAATATAATTGAAATCTTTGAGTTAGTAATGTTTCTAATTCAGGATTCTGATTTAATAAATCCACAGCTTCTTTCCAGGATCCAGCATGTGCGTACTCAATCATTGCTTTTCTGAGTATTAGAGACGACTCTTCATAATCATCATTAACTTTGAGCGCACCTTCTTTATACGCTCTCGCCGCGTTCAATCGATTTCCTTTTTCCTTTTCCAAAGCGGCTCTGATAATTTGATACTCTGCAGAGTCCTTATCATAAGCTCTATACCATTTTTCTAGAGATTCAATACCTATNCTATGCTCTTTTACCAGATTTGTAAGTACCCTAATTGTCCTTATTGTATTATCTTCTTTTCCAGCTAGTCGTTCCAAAGTTAGTAGTGCCGCACTACGTTTTTCTTCATTTCCTGATTGTAATTGCATTGCCGCAGAGTTCAGATAAAGCGAGTTTATTAGAGATGCAAATAGTCTTTTATTGAGAGGCGTCATTTCAGTATTAATTACAAAATCATTCAATGATTCAATCAATGAACTTTTCACAACTCCATCGCCTTCTGCTGAGAGCGCCCTTCTCACTTCATTAAGTTTCACTATCGATTTAGAATCTAGTATTTTATGTATTGATTCCATATCAGATGAAACCCCGCCGAGCAATGAAATTAAGGATATTGAAACATCTGAAAGNACATCATCTCTTCCAGAATCTTCAAGAGCTAATAGGGCCTTTTTCCTTAGATTAATTATTTCTTCTATTTTGTTAATGCCACTTTCAGCAGGCATCAAATGCCAAACCATCAGTGCTCTGAAAGGATAGGCCAAGGCGAGTGACTCGTCTCCTGCCATACTTTCTGCTAAACCTTCTACATCTGCGGTTCGGGTGAGGACAGATAATATTTCATCCGTGTATCTAATTGAATCTAGTTTAGAAAGTATTTTTGAAGCCTCTAATTGAATTGGAATTGGAGCATCTTCACATCTCATAGCGAAAACAACGGTTTCTTCTTCAGAGNCTTTCATAGTATCGATAATACTGTTTTCTAATTTTTGTGAATATANCTTAGAGACTAATTTAATAGCAAAAATCACTTCTTCAGAATTATTTAGAGATAAGTCTTCTATTGATGTAATTGCCTCATCGTATTCTTCTTTTTCAAATAGAATTTTACTAATCCTCCAAAGTAATGAAGAAGGTATTTTTTCATCATGTTGCTCTAATAGAATCTTCCCCTTCTCCAATAATTCTATACTTAATTGTTGATCGATATCATCAATTCGCTTCCAACTTTCTACTCGTATAGTCAAAGCAAGTTCATCGTCTCCTTCTTGAGTTAATGATTCAACTAAAGCCCCATTTTCATTTCTTCGAATGATATTCAAATTCATTTGTTTCTCTACAACTTTGATTAATTTCCCATTATCTTGTATGCTTTCTAAAACATTTATTGCATCATCAGAATTAGCGCTGAGTAGTAATATCGATTCCAATAAAGCCGCTTCTTCTTGCAAACCCCTAAGTTTACCTTTCATAATTTGAGGCCAAGAACTAGGCCTAGGCTTTCCTGCTAAGTCTTTTCGAATCTTCCCTAAAGAAATTTCTTGAGCGGGTGTTAATTTGAAAGGCATATCCATTTCTAACCATTTTAGTAAACTAGAATTATTCTTAGGGTCAATATTAGATGCATTAATCCATTCTTTAGAGTCTATCAGAATATTTTCTTCTTCTTTTATTTCGAATCTTTCTAATTCAGCAAAAAGTGGCGCCTCTCTTGCTAATCTACTCCAAACTGGATGAACTCCTTGAGAACATTCGACCCTTAGTAAATTCATTTGATCATCGAAAGATGACTCCCAAGTATTCATTTTATGTTTTTGAGCAATTAACACAGCCAATTTGAAAGCAGCAGTTTCATCGGAATTAATTACTTGTTGTGGGGGCAACAGGTCAAAGCCACTTTTTGCTTGTCTACCGCCTCTTCTGCTCCCNCTTCTTCTCCTTGAAACATTCCTATTTTTAGAATTATTTTCTAAATCATTTTTATCGACTGCTTCAGGTGCAATTTTCTCAGCAACAAGAATCGCNAGGGCTTTCCAATTTTTATGCAATAGCTCCCAACCGTCTGGTCTTTGTATGGCCTTTTTCCTTGCAACTTCATCAGACCCTGCTGATTGCAAAGATTCAACACAATCTAGAAGGTACTGCTCCAAATGAAAACTCTCCGATAAATCGCCCCCATGCCCCCCCTACATGAATACACCGCCTTGATATGTAAGACAAGAAAAGCGAGAACTCAAGATATGTTATGATTCAGCCCTCATCATGGAGGTTGTGGCCACTGCAATTATTCTCCTCCACCCATTGTCTGCATTGGCTGTGATTTGGCTATTTATTAATCAGAGAAAATGGCGCCAAAAAAGTACTATTTTAAAGGGTTCAGAGCGCCAAAAAGAATTAAAAAATCATGAAAAAAATGGAAATAAACTATTTTTTTATGTCATCGGAGTAATTTCTCTTGCATTCTTATCGAAGATATTTTACTTCCAAATAATCAATGGAGAAGTAGGCATATCAGATTTAATTCCCAATCATTTCCATGGCTGGGCGGGGCTATTAGGGCTCGGATTAATGATATATCTCAGACATTTAGGGCTACGTGCTAGAAAAAATCGTCTGGAGAAAAAACCTTTTGCCAAAATTAGTAATTTGCATGGAAGACTAAGCGACATAATGATCTATCTTATCATGATCCATGCATTCCTAGGTTTCCTATACCTATTCACTTATCTTTGAGACCACATATTTATCCATTCATCAATATTTTTTTGAATATCTTCTTCAGTAACATATTGTTCTACTACCGCTCCATTATTTATCGATTTGATCCGGCAACCACATGCATTAGCATGGCCCCCTCCATCATTATCAAATCTAGTTGCTAATTTAGTCAAATCAAAAACCCCTCCTGATTTATGTATGAATGAGTTAGTATAGAATGAAGCAGAAAGAGGGTAACTTCCCTCTTCATCAAACCCAGCCCCAATATCTCCATGAATTACCAGGCAGGCGTCACACTCTTTCCCGGCGATTGCGGTTACATGATACCCATTCGATCTTACTTTGAGATTTTCTAATCTGGCAATAGCTAATCTNTCTATAATTTGAATATTTTCAGAAATTATTTCACCGAGATATTCCTGTTTTTCCCTTCTCTCCTCCAATTTTATTCTTATTTCTGGAATTTCTAAAATATCCTTTACAGGAACTTTATTTTGTATATTTTCAAGGATATTCATAGTAATTTCTTCGTCTTCACCAATGATTCTGCCTAACCATAATACAGGATTATGTCCCATAAACTCCTCAATTGTAATCGACCCACCATCTAATTTGTCTACCCAAACCATCATTTCTGTTAAATCGGTCAAGTCCAATTTTTCTTTCAATATGTTATATGCAATTCTTGCTGCACTAGGAGTTTCTTCCCACAATACTACTGTTTCAGAGTCGCCTTTATCAATCGGTTTATTTGACTGATGATGATCAATGCTTAGTCCACATTTGGGATGTCTCGGCAAATCACATATTGCAGTATTTCGAGTTATCAAATGGTCCATCATACCTGCCCTTAGATTCCCTGGATGACCAAATTTTATGTCTGCATTTGGCCACCATCTCCTTAATATTGCACCAGTTACAACCCCATCAAGATCACTATCGGTAATGATATTTGTAATATTTAGGGCCAACGCTTCGTCGGACATATTATGCAACTCTACGCACCTATTCAATTGTGTTTGTGTATTCTTCTTCTGCCATTAATTGAATATCGATGACTTCTCCGGTTAGTCATGGAAACATCATGCGGATTCATTCTAATCAATTATGACAGTGTTCTTTTATTGCAATATCCGCAAGGTCATTGGAGTTTTCCCAAGGGGCACGTAGAAGATTCGGATTCGGATCATTTTTCTACTGCAAGTAGGGAATTATTAGAAGAAACAGGTATTTCTAAAGTCTCTTTAATCGATGGTTGGAGTTCAAGGACAGAATATAGTTTCTCACTGAAGGGTGTACCTACTTCAAAGCAAGTATTCTGGTATTTAGCGGAAACAGATGAGCTGAATGTCAAACTTTCTCATGAACATACGAACTATATGTGGCTTATTTTCGATGAAGCTATTCAGCAAGTAACTTTCGACCAAGAAATCGAATTATTAAATTCCGCTAAAGGCTACCTTAAATCAATTCATCGTATTTAATTCGCATAAATCCCCATCGCTATCCAAATCATTACTATGCCGATAAAGAAATCAATAAATTTCCATGCCCTTTCTGTTTTTAGAAGTGGGGCAAGACGTCGTGCACCAAAGCCTAGACTATAAAAAAATATGAAAGAAGAACTCATAGCTCCTATTGCAAAAGCAATTTTTTCATCCCCTTGAAATTGTAGAGACGCAGTACCTAACAGAACTGTGGTGTCAAGATAAACATGGGGATTTAACCATGTGAAGCCCATGGTAATCATAGCTGTTTTTTTAGCACTGAATACATTATCAGTATCCTCAATTTCTAGCATATTACCTTTCCAAGCAGCCCGAAATCTCATCATTGAATAAATAACTAAGAAAGAAATAGCCATCCATTCGATAATTTCAGCAATATTGCTAGAGTTAGAGAGGAATTCTCCGAATCCAAAAACGCCAAGACCAATCAATACGGCATCAGAGAAAGCACATATCGTACATACAAGAAGAACATGACGATTAGATAGTCCTTGTCTTATTACAAAGGCATTTTGAGCACCAATTGCGACAATCAAAGATAGACTAATCAAAGCGCCCTCGAATCCAGCTGATTCGATACCCAATTAGAACACCTCTATCTTTTTCCGAGAGGTGTCCATAGAACTTCTTCTTCTCCGTTCTTTGATGAATACCACCTACCTAGGACAAACAACCAATCTGATAGGCGGTTGAGATAACAAATTATCTCAGTCCTCATTGCATCTTCTCCGTCTATTGATATTATCTCGCACACTTTTCTCTCTGCCCGTCTAGTAATAGTTCTAGCAACATGCATTGTCGCAACTGGTGCAGAACCAGTAGGCATAATGAATGATGTTAAGGGAGATAAATCTTCTAACATTTCATCCATTTCAGAGACCAAACGATCACATTGTTCCATTCCAATTAAGGCCATTTGAGTAGGTAACAAGCCAGGAGAACATGAACACTCTCCTCCTATGTCGAATAACTCTTGCTGAATAATCCCTAATTTTTCATCGGCGACATTAGAATATGTTGTTTTTCCGGCTCTATTTAATTCCATACGTACAACACCAATTTGTGAATTTAATTCGTCGATTGTACCATAAACACCGACTCTTAGATTTTCTTTCCCGACCCTTTTTCCATCAAGAAGAGATGTTTTACCAGTATCTCCGCCACCTGTGTGAACCTTAGTAATTCGAACCATACTATGCTCTCGGATAGGGTTAGACAATATGAATAATCGTCTTTTTCATTAATCTAAATCTAAGTATTTTTTAATGGTCTCAGTCCATGATTCATCGACAGATCCCCACCCACCGATTTTCTCCAGTTGTACAATATGTTCCGTTCTTGCCGATTCATTATTTTCCTTTTCATAAATCAGCGCTAATGCCGCATGACTCATTGCATTAATCCATTGTTCATCCATATCCCAAGATTTCTCAAAATGAGCAATGGCGCCATTATTTCCATGAATCAATCCTCTACTAATTTGCCTTAGACCGGATTTAGACCATGAAATGCCTTGAACACCAATAATCAAACCCCTGAATACTAGATAAATCTCGAGAATCACCAAAGTTGATGCGAGTACAAATGACCCTATTTGTTCAATTTGGTCAGCATCCGACCATCTTTCTGAAAGTAGCGTTATTGAACCTATACAAAATAAAATTCCTCCAAAAGGCGCGACAATGACATCATCATTACTTAATGACATTTTGATCACTCCATAGATTACCGCCCCCCCTCCTACGATAGAGGCAAGATATGCAGGAACCAAATCATTTTCAACTCCTCTCGGCGCATTTATTGATAGCCATAGAATAATCGAAACAAATAACAAAATACCTGCGAATCTTCCACTTATTTCTGGAAATGGTTGTTTTCTACTATACCAAAAAACAGTTATTGCCATCCCAGCAAATAAAATAATCCAAGGCCACATTACAATCACTCCATTGATTCAATGCCCCAACCTGGCATCCAAAAATCTTCGTTATCTAACCATTTTAACCACTCATCTGTATCTGATCTTAGAAGCCTAAATGCTCTTCTATCCAAGCCTGATAAGAGTTCATCCGTTACTTCACCTTTCTTGTAGGCATCAGTCCATTCTACTTGCATTTGACGAATTAAACGCTGTCCTTCAGCAGAATTATCAAAATTCTTTTCAGAAATCTCTCTTAAATCCTGTAGCCAGAGGCGTGTTCCTTTGATATGGGGTTCTTCATGGAGGATTTTTTTATTCTTTTTGAACGGCCACCAACCCATCTTAATCGAACTCGCGTAATGGTCTTCTTTCTTGATGCTTTGCGAATCAATGAAAGAGCGCCTCCTCATCGGATAACCGTGGGGCGCGTATTTGTTCATTTACACGGAAAAGCCAAAGATTCATCTTTTCGTGCGGCCATTTCCGATTATGCCAATAGATTAAATTCAGATGGTGTTCAAATTATTGAACATAGAAATCAAACCGACCCGGGAGAATATCTTGATAATATAATCAAGAAAGCCGGAAAAGATACGGTCATACTTTTACAAGAAAATGGAGAAAATCTTGATAGCATAGGATATTCAAAAAAAATGAAGGAATGGCGAATTTCTAATAATTCAGTACATTTAGTAGTGGGACCTCCCGGTGGATTTGGAATTTATGGNGGCGATTTGCAATCGCTTTCGTTGGGTAGAATNACTCTCCCNCATGAACTAGCTGCAGTTGTTTTATTAGAGCAATTATATCGTTCATGTACGATAATCAAAGGACTTCCTTATCATCGTGCATAATCAATGAGTTTCAATGA
>JGI26273J51734_10000300_pt1 | contig 26211 bp, 24 predicted proteins | sample SaaInlV_125m_DNA_FD_51734 | JGI IMG/M metagenome (IMG submission 51734) | reverse complement strand
AATTTCAATAGTGTTTTGATAAAACGCTATATACTGATTATCAAAATTTGAAAAATACAGCACTCCTTCATTACTCCTAACATCGTTTATAAGTGCACTAGTTTCTGAAATTATCTCCACTCCTGAATTCGTGCTTATATAAATTTGATTATCATGTGGTGAATGTTCTATTGCATTAATTGAATTGGCAATGTTGTAGCTTGATATGGGATTTAATAAAGAGTCAGTTTTTATTATTTCATTTCCTTTATCTTCCCACACGTATAAATATTTATCCACTTCAATAAATTGATTGAATTTCAATTCATTCTTACGATCAAGTTTAAATCTTAGCTTATTGGATGAAGTTTTTTTTGATAATAAAATGTTTTCTTTAGCTGTGTTTATAAGAATCTTATCACTAGAAATCAGTAGTGCAGATTCAACTGCTGTTTCAAAATGTATTATACTTTCAAAACGGTTTTCTTCAGGATAAAAGTCCACATACTCGTTTTGAGTAATCACCCCAATTTTGTTGTCCTCTCTGGGAAGAATAGCAATAATATTGTTGGTTGTAAATGTTGTTTTATTTCCTTTGAAAAANCGTTTAAANGCGTTTAAATTTTCATCATAAACATTTAATCCATTTTTTGTTGCAATTATTGTTTTGCCAGATTTTTCATCAAAAAGAATTTCCGATCCAGAAAATTGCTCAAATTTTGAAGTTGATATTGATAATGGGTTTAAAGGGTCAAACTCAAAATGATTGGTGGTTTTTAAAGCATTATCTAAAACATAAATCCCAGACTGACGTGTAAATACCCAATATGTTTTATTGGTAGGATTCAACAGCACGCCTTTAGGTTCAGATTCAAGTGGAATTTGTGAAAATGAAAAGCTAGAGGAGTCAAAAATACTTAACCCATCTTTGCTTAGCACTATTAGTTCTTTATTAATACCTTCTGAAAGTTTAAGTATATCAGAATTCAGTATGCTCAATGAGTCTTCGATATTAGAAAAAAAGACTTTCTTTTCTTTACCATAAATCAAATTCAACCCTTCGTCTGTACCCACCCATAACATTCCATTGCTCGCCTTTAATGTTGCATGAATGTTTGAGTTGCTTATGGGTAACTCAAGAGTTTTGACCTGACCATAAGCAGAAGCAAATGTTAATAAGAGGAATACACTTTTTAAAATTGATTTAGACATTTTGAAACCTTAAAGATTTGTTTTTATTTGTGCTTTAGCTAAGTTTTTAACGACTGCATTTTGCCAGGTAGCAAAATTATCATTTGCTAGCTTAACCATTAAATCTTTACTTTCTTCCTGTTTTCCTGTTGCTTTCAAAGCTAAAGCCTTAAAATATCTATGGTAATTATTGTCATCAATTGTTTGGGTTGGTATTTTAGAATAATAATCTAAAGACTGTGTCGGGTCTCCTTCCATAAGGGCATTGTATCCTGAAAGTAAATTATAAGTATTTAAGGCGTTTGGATCCCAAGCTAATCCTTCATCTGAAATAATTTTAAATTCTTTTAATAATTCATTTGCTCTCTCATAATTTCCGAAAAGAATATTGAACCATATGTTCATTTCAGATTTATTAATATTTACATTATATTTTATTCTATTGATTTCGTTTTGATCAACAGCATCTGCTATTAACAACTTTTCATTCTCATCTACTATTCCAGCCATTGTTGTTATTGAATTCTGAGTCTCTTCCATGTTTAAACTATGACCAAGAACTAAAAATTTCGAAAACTCAACTCGAAGTTTTGTATTATTTTTTTGAATATCTGAGAGTTCAAAATTATTTATTTCTTGTAAAAGTGAGTTTAGAGTAAATACAGCTTCACTGTATTTTTTTTGATACATATAAGAATGGGCAATGAAAATATTATAATTTACCTTGACCCAAACCTCTTGCTGTCTATCAACTAAATTATTGTTATCCATAACGGCTTCAATGCCTTCTTCATAATAAATCCTACCTGCATCATATTCTTCCTGAAATGTATTGATGTGTCCCATCATTAGCAAAGCATTGCTGTAAGGAAACTTTTGTCTGGCATCATCAAGGTCAAGCGTTTCTTTGATGATCTCAATTGCATTCTGATATGAAGCCTCTGCTTTTTCGAAATCACTTTTTGCTCTATAAATATTTCCTAAAAATCTTGAAGGAACATAACTTTTGGGATAATTTTTTTGGATTCTATTTAATAAACTCTCTGCTTTATCTAAATCTCTCTCTGATTCCGAAAGAGTTTTGAAAGAATTGTCTACGGGAAAATGTAAAAAAGCTAAATTTTCAAGTGCTTCAAAACATTCTGGATAAATCTCTAATGCCTTTTCCCACATTACTTGAGATCCATTTGGATCTTCAAGGTTGTTTTTTAAGTTTCCTGAGATAATGTATAGTTGATAGTAATCAGGATACTCTTCTAATAAAAGCGATACTATATCTTCTGCTTTTTTTAAATCTCCATTAATTGTTTGTTCATAAATCCCCTCAATTAACTTAGATTCAATATAGCTTAAATCATCCTTCAAGCTATATGCCTTAATTACATTAGCTCTTCTAGAATCTCGATTTCCAAAATTGTTTAGTGCTAATGCCATACTAAAGTCTGGATCTAATTTAATAATAGAGTCCATTAATTTTTCGTTCAAATAATTTCTTCTTTCCTCACTGTTTTTCATGAAGTCACGCATTAATTCTATTGCACTTTCTGAACTTGAGGTTAGGGGAATTAATTTTAAATTCTTTTCTTCTGAACAAGAAATTAAGGTTACGCTTAGTAGTACTAGATAAATTAAATTTTTCATGATTGATTTATTTTAAAGTATATATAATAAGATTAGAAATAGTGCAAGGCTTATGATTGTTTTGATGAGTGACCGTATCGCATCATTCACATGTTTAAATTTTGTAAAAGCGATGTTTGCNGTTGCATAGACCATATGNGCAAGGTGTTTTTTGTATTGTTCATCATCAGATAAAAGTGAATCTAGATCTTTGTTGTAGGTCTCAAAGTCAGAATATCCCATTGCAACATCACCAAAAAATAATGGAGAATTGATGGCAGATTTTTTTAATCGCGGCAAAAAGCATTTCACACAAGAGACGAAAGAAATAAATGTAAAATAGATGATCGGAAAGACGGGGATTAGAACTAGATAATCAGATGCTTCATTAAATTCTAAAACATATACATTTTCTTCATCTAAGACATCGATGGTGTATGCAAACGTAAAGACTAGACTAAAAACTGAAATTATTACACTTGATTTAATCTCAGCAAAACGGATTTGCTCATAATTATAATTGATTACTTCCCAGTAATCTCTAAGTGATGTTTTCAAATTATATTGGTAAATGATTATTTTATAAATATAGAAAATAATTTTAAAAAGAATATGTATTTGAATGCTACTCTTGAAAAGAAACAAAAAAAAGTTGCTGTGAGTGCAGTATTTGAAATAAATTTAAATAAAAAACACCCATACTTTTACTGGGATTTTTATAAAAAGACTACTGCAGAACAAGAGACTCCAGAGGAATGGGTCATTTAAAGGAGTCAAGATTTAAATTACACTTGTTTAAATAATTTTCAACTCTTTTCCAATTTTAGTAAAGGCTTTAATGGCTTTATCCAGCTGTTCAGTTTCGTGACTTGCTGAAAGCTGAACTCTAATTCTTGCTTTTCCAATAGGAACAACTGGGTAGAAAAAACCAATGACATAAATTCCTTCCTCTAGAAGCATGTTTGCCATTGTCTGAGACAATTTAGCATCATAAAGCATTACAGGAACAATAGCAGAGTCAGCGCCTGCCAAATCAAATCCTGCGGCTTCCATTCCGTTTCTGAAATAATTGGTATTTGATTCTAATTTATCACGTAGCGATGTATCGCGAGATAACATCTCGAATACCTTTAAAGAACCACCAACAATTGCAGGAGCTAGTGAATTTGAAAACAAATATGGACGTGAACGTTGACGTAAAAGTTCAATGATCTCTTTTTTACCTGAAGTATAGCCTCCCATAGCACCCCCTAGAGCTTTTCCAAATGTTCCGGTGATAATATCGACTCTCCCTAGAACATTCTTTAACTCAATGGTTCCTTTGCCATTTTTACCAATAAAACCCGCCGCATGACATTCATCAACTAAAACTAAGGCATCGTATTTATCAGCTAAATCACAAATTTTATCCAATTGAGCTACTATTCCATCCATAGAGAATACACCATCTGTAACAATGATCTTGAAACGATGTTGCTGTTTAGTCGCTTCTATAAGCTGATTTTCTAGATCATCCATGTCATTATTCTTATATCGATATCGGGCAGCTTTACACAAACGGACCCCGTCAATAATGGAAGCATGATTTAGAGAGTCAGAAATTATTGCATCTTCTTGTGTTAATAGTGGCTCAAAGACTCCTCCATTAGCATCAAAGGCCGCAGGATATAAAATGGTGTCCTCACAATGAAAAAATTCAGCTACCTTTTCTTCAAGTTGTTTGTGTATATCTTGCGTTCCACAAATAAAGCGAACAGATGACATTCCAAAACCATGGGTGTCCAAGGTGTCTTTTGCAGCTTGGATAACTTCCGGATTATTAGATAACCCCAGGTAGTTATTGGCACAAAAATTAATTACCGTTTCACCAGTATTAAGAGTTATCTCTACATCTTGTGAAGATGAAATCACCCGTTCCTTTTTGTATAAACCAGCATTTTTTGTGGTTTGTAATTCGTTTACTAAATGTTCTTTAATGGATCCGTACATTGTGTTACACTTTTATGTTTTTTGAATTTGTTGATTTTAGTTCTGTAATCATAATTTCAGTCATCTGATCAATGTCAAAATGAGGTTTCCAGCTCCAGTCTTTTTTAGCGCTTGAGTCATCTGTACTTGATGGCCAACTGGAGGCAATCTCGTCTCTAAAATCTATTTTATATTTTATTTTAAACTTAGGATAAATTTTTTGAATAGAAGTAGCTATTTCTTCTGGCGAAAAACTCATACCTGAAAGATTATAAGCAGTTCTAACGTTTATATTTTCTTTTGGAGCCATCATTAGCTCTACCGTAGCGCGAATTGCATCTTCCATGTAGATCATCGGTAAAGTTCGATCGTTTTTTAAATAGCATTCAAAATCGACTTTCGCTAGTGCCTTGTGGTATATGTCAACCGCATAGTCAGTTGTTCCTCCTCCGGGAAGCGATTGATGCCCTATAACCCCTGGATATCGTAAAGAACGAACGTCTAACTTGTGTTTTTTGAAGTAATATTGAGCCCAATTTTCACCAGCAACCTTGCTCATACCGTACACGGTTGATGGGGTTAATACAAAGTCTTGAGGCGTTTTTATTTTTGGAGCGTTTTTTCCAAAAACGGCAATTGAACTAGGAAAAAAGACCTTATCAATAGCGTTGACTGTTGAAACCTCTAAAATATTAAGGAAGGTTTTCATATTCACGTCCCACGTTTGTATGGGGTTCAGTTCACCGCTAGCAGATAAAATTGCTGCTAAATGATAGATTTGGGTAATCTGATGTTTTTTAACTAAATCATTTAATTTGTTACCGTCTGTTACGTCCAGAATCTCAAAGATTCCATTAAAGTTTTCATTGGTCCTTATGTCAGATGTAATAACATGATCTTCTCCGTAAATTTTCTGTAATTCTTTTACAAGCACTGATCCCATTTGGCCATTAGCTCCTGTGATTAGTAGGTTTTCTTTTTTCATAACACTTGAGTTTAAACACAATCAAAAATATATATTACCTCGTATATAAAATCATATTACCTTTATTTATAGCTTAAATAGATATATTTATCTTTATTTTAGATATATTTAAGAACATTTTACTTTATTGACTTGGTTTTGTCTTATTTTAAAGTAAATTTATTTTTCACATGGATACAATAGACGAAACAGATTTAAAAATTCTTAGAATTCTTCAGGACAATTCTAAAACAACTACCCGGGAAATTGCTGAAATTCTAAACTTAAGTCCCTCACCGGTTTATGAACGAACTCGTAAGCTTGAGAGTAAAGGGTACATTAAAAAATATGTGGCAATTTTGGATAAAAAATTAATTCAAAGACCAATAACTGTTATTTGTATGGTTTCATTGCGGTATCATGATGAAGGGTTTATTGATAAATTCGAAAAACAAATCAAGAATTTAAATGAAGTTCAGGAGTGTTTCCATATGGCTGGAAAAGTTGATTTTTTCTTAAAAATTAATCTTCAAAGCCTTGATGATTATCATGAATTTGTTAGAATTAAACTCTCTAAGATTGAAAACATAGGGATTTTAGAAAGTTATTTTGTTTTGAAAGAAATGCTTCATACTACAAAATATTATATTTAATCGTACTCTCTTTTTTTATAACAAATAGGGAGTTTTCTTTTAAATTCTTTCATTTCATTACGAAAGCTACCTCTAAAATAAAAACCGATTTATTTTGAGGGTATTGGGGGGATCAAATTAGAATCTGTAGCTGATTTTTTAGGCTTTTTAATATCTGACCGTACAATAATCTTACAAATATGAAAATAAAAATCCCTAAACTATTAATATATAATAGAAAAGGGATTGTAGATGCGGAGAAAGAGGGATTCGAACCCCCGGAGGTGTGACCCTCAACAGTTTTCAAGACTGCCGCATTCGACCACTCTGCCATTTCTCCAATGCGGTTGCAAATATACATTCCTTTTTTAAAATAGGAAATATTTAATTGATGACTTTCTATTAAAATTACTTTTGAGTTTTTGTAGTTTTGAATTATCATATGGAAGAGTATATTCAGGCTGTTATTCTTATTGTTGTTGGCTTTTTTGCGGGTGTCATTAATACACTTGCAGGTGGAGGTTCTCTTTTCACGCTCCCGGTTTTAATTTTTTTAGGGTTACCTCCAAATATTGCAAATGGAACCAATAGAATTGCTATAGTCATTCAATCCCTTTCAGGTGCCTTAGGGTATAAAAGTAAAGGTATATCAAACTTTCCTTTTAATATTTATTTAGGGATCAGTGCTAGTATAGGTGCTGTTATTGGTGCACAAATAGCAATAGACTTAGACGGGCGTTTATTCAATCGAATTCTTGCAATTATTTTAATTGTTGTTGGAGGGCTTATTTTAATGAATGCTAAAAACCTCACACATAAACTACCGGAACGACTCACGGGAAAGTATCTGCTCTTTGGAATCATAGGCTTTTTTTTTATCGGTATTTATGGCGGTTTTATCAATGCGGGAATAGGCATTGTGATTATGCTTTTTTTAAATCGTATTAATCGTTTGAGCTTGGTCAAAACAAATGCTTCCAAAACAGCGATTGTTTTTATTTATTCCTCTTTGGCTTTAGCGGTTTTTGCATTCAATGACGCGATCAATTGGAAATTGGGTTTATTGATGGCCTTAGGCACAAGTGTGGGTGCTTGGTGGGCGAGTAGGTGGTCTGTTAAAAAAGGCGATCAGGTTATCCGATGGGCGATGTTAATCACTATAGGAATTATGGCAGTTAAATTATGGTTTTTCGAATAGCTTAATAGTTTTTATAGCCCTCTATTGTAATTCCATAGCCTGTAATTCCTATCCTACGTTGTTGTTCAGAATTACTAATAACACAAAGTTTTTTAATATTCAAATCATGTAAAATCTGTGCTCCTATACCATAATCTTTAGCATCCATTTTCATGGGTGGTGCTTTGTCTAAAGTCCCTTTGGCTTGCATTTCAGAAAGAGCCGTAATCCTACTTAAAAGATTTTCGGAAGTTTGTTCTTGGTTGATAAAAAGAACTGCCCCTTTACCTTCTGAATTTATTAACTTAAATATATCGTCTAGACCTTTATCTACAGAGCCGGTAAGTGTGCCGAGTATATCATTTGTGATTTTCGAAGAATGAATTCTTGTAAGAACTACTTCTTCAATAGACCAACGTCCTTTGGTTAATGCTAAATGTATTGATCCTGTAGTAGTTTGCTCATAAGCTCTTAGTCTAAAGTCCCCGTAGCGAGTGTTGATAAGGGTGTCTGCCTTTTTTTCAATTAGACTGTCATGTTGCATACGGTAGGAAACCAGATCTTCAATCGAAACTATTTTTAGATTAAATTTTTTAGCCACTTCAATGAGTTGGGGGAGGCGTGCCATGGTTCCATCTTCATTCATGATTTCAACAATCACACCAGCGGGTTGCATCCCCGCAAGACGTGCAAAGTCAATTGCAGCTTCAGTATGTCCAGTTCTTCTTAAAACACCTCCTGCCTTTGCGATCAATGGAAATATATGTCCAGGTCTTGACAAATCAAAAGGGGAAGTGCTGGGATCAATTAGTGCTTCAACTGTTTTGGATCGATCTGCAGCCGATATTCCGGTGGTTACACCTTTTCCTTTTAAATCTACAGAGACGGTAAAGGCTGTTTCTAAGGGGTCTGTATTATTTGAAACCATTTTGCCTAATTGTAATTCTTGGCAACGACTTTCTGTGAGAGGAGTACATATTAAACCTCTTCCATGCGTGGCCATAAAGTTGATAAGCTCAGGGGTGATCTTTTCTGCAGCAGCGATAAAATCACCTTCATTTTCTCGGTTGGCATCATCAACTACAATAATTACTTCTCCTTTTTTTATAGCTTCAATTGCTTCAGGAATAGCGTCTAATGGGAGCGTCTTATTAGTCATTTTTTGTCTTTCGGGTTTTAAAAAAGAAGAGTATTTTTATTTTTTCTTGGATTGGGTATACTAGATTGGAAAGGCTTATGAATCCTTTGTCAGCAGAGGCTCTACGTGTCAGAATAATTGCAAACGGAGCAAGAATAAAGGTAGATAACCATGTGGCAAAGAAAGGGGAGATGCTGTTGTCTTCAGCAGCATTTTTTCCAAACAAACCAATGTAGTGATAGGTTAGAAAAATAAGTACTGATAGCACTAAGGGGAGTCCTAATCCTCCTTTTCTGATGATTGCTCCCAATGCAGCTCCAATTAAAAACAGAAATAGTGAGGCGAAAATAAGAGTATATTTTTCCTGGAGTGTAATTTTATGGAGATTTATCGTTTTTTGGTATGCAAAAAAGGTGTTTTTTTTGGTGTTTAGATTTCGTATCGAACTTCTAACTTTTACAATACTTTCATCCATGACCCTACTTTTTTTCCATATTTCATTAGAAATGATAAACTCAAAAAGATTGGGAGGTAATGAATCTTGTTCAGCCTTAGGGGTGGATTTTTTAGCACTCTGTGTTAAGACACTTTGCTTCCCGAAATTTTCGCTAAAAGCATCTTGTTCCTCAGAAAATGATATTTGAAGGGTATCAATGCTAACCCTTAGCTGATCAATTTTTTGCATTCTAAAGGTGGATTTGTAATTTTCTTCTTCTAAGTCTACATTATTGAATTTTGACAAATCAATATTCATTTCATATTCCTCAAAGTATACTTTAGCATGCGGTATTCTTTCTTTATCCGTTGCCTTTTTGGGGATTACTTCTTCATAGCGATTTCCATTATAGAGGACTAATTTCAAGTTAGGATCCGTAGTTTCACTTTTCATTTCTCCTCGTTCCGCTTTTATAACGATATTGTTTTCACTGTTTGGGGTATATTCATGAATAATCACATCCTCAAGGAAGCGATCATTATCCCCATATTTTCGAGCCACTTTTATGTTAATCTCTCCAATTTCATTAAAGATTCCCTCTCTAATGGCAAGTGTAGGCTCCAATTTCGCTAAATTCCTTCGAAGGTTGTAGGATTTGAGCTCCCCATAAGGAATTACATGATTGGAGAAATAAAAGGTACCTATACCTAATAAAACATGAAAAATTGTCAACGCTAAAAGGGCTCTCTGAAGTGAAATTCCTGTTGACTTCATCGCAGCAAATTCATAATTTTCAGAAAGTGTCCCATAGGTCATGAGTGAGGCTAAAAGAACTGATAATGGAAGTACTAAAGGGATTAGCTTTGGAGAGTAATACAATAAGAATTTAGAAATTATAATTATATCCAACCCTTTTCCAGCGAGTTCATCAATAAAAAGCCAAAAGGTCTGAATGATAAAAATAAACATACAGATAGTAAAGACACTTAGTAAGCGTGTTAGATAACTTTTTAATATGTATCGATCTATAATTTTCAATCGACTAATTGTTTATGTAGTAATTAGGATAGCTGGAAGCATCAAATTTAAAAAAGTCAGTTGCTAATGAAATGTTAGTGAGTTGATTTGAGAGTGTCAATGTGGTACGTGTACCATTAGCTCCAATTTCAATTAGGCGATAGATACTTTTTTTAAGGACATCAATTCCAAGTAATAAATAACTAACCTCTTTATTTTCATCACTAGGTATAAGCTTAACAAATTGAATGGTTCGGCCTAAAACATTCTGCTTAATATCCCATTGATAATCATACCCTTCTTTATAAAAATTTAAAAGTTTTGAAGGATTGATCCCAAAATCTTCCCCTTCTTCAGGACTAGAAATGGTAATTTCTTCGTTTTCTGGAACTACAGTATATGTTTTCTCACCATCAAAAAGTTGTTCTGCTCCCAAATACATAAGCTTATACCTACTTCCCTCAACGGTTACCGTTCCGCTAGTTTCTTGTTTGATCTTCTCTTGCCTATTTTCTAATACGTATGAAAAGTCAAAACTAAGATTTTCAAAAGCAGCAATATTTTCAGATACTTCATCAAGCAATTTCACGGCAGCTTCAGAGGTTTGTGCTGAAGTAAAGTGAAACCAAAAAAAAGCAATACATAAGTAAACTATGTTTTTCATAAATTTTCATCATTTAATAAGCGATCTAAAGCGGCCAAATCAGTAATCAACACCTGTCTCGCTTTACTTCCTTCAAAAGGACCCACGACACCAGCAGCTTCCATTTGATCAATAATTCTTCCTGCTCTGTTATAGCCTAACTTTAGTTTACGTTGCAATAAAGATGCCGAACCTTGTTGGGCAGTTACAATAACTTCAGCGGCATTTCTAAAAAGTTCATCTCTATCACTCGCATCGATATCTAGAAGGCTATTGCTTTCTTCTCCAACGTATTCAGGCAATAAATGTGCATCAGCATAACCACGCTGTCCTCCAATAAAGGCGGCAATTCGTTCTACTTCTGGAGTGTCCACAAAGGCACATTGGATACGTGTAAGTTCATTTCCTTGGGTATAAAGCATGTCTCCACGTCCTATAAGTTGATCGGCACCACCGCTATCTAAGATGGTTCGCGAATCAATTTTAGAAGTCACCCGAAAGGCTATTCGGGCTGGAAAATTTGCCTTGATAATACCTGTAATGACATTTACAGAAGGTCGTTGTGTGGCGATAATTAGGTGTATACCAATCGCTCGGGCCAATTGCGCTAGACGCGCAATAGGAGTTTCTACTTCTTTTCCGGCAGTCATGATCAAGTCAGCAAATTCATCCACCACCAAAACGATGTAAGGCAAAAAGCTGTGCCCGTCGTTTGGATTAAGCTTACGTTCTCTGAATTTTTTATTGTATTCCTTTAAATTTCTACACATTGCATTTTTAAGCAATTCATAGCGATTGTCCATTTCGATACAAAGGGAATTAAGGGTATTTATCACCTTGGTATTGTCGGTAATAATAGCCTCTTCAGTATCTGGAAGTTTAGCGAGGTAATGACGTTCTATTTTATTGTAAATATTAAGCTCTACTTTCTTTGGATCGACCAAAACAAACTTTACTTCTGCAGGATGTTTTTTGTATAATAGGGAGGTTAATACAGCATTTAAACCTACTGACTTTCCTTGACCTGTAGCTCCTGCCATCAATAAGTGTGGCATTTTGGCTAAATCAACAACAAAGGTTTCATTGCTGATTGTTTTACCCAATGCGATGGGTAACTCCATCTCGGCATTTTGAAACTTAGCAGCGCTAATTACAGAACGCATAGAAACAATTGAAGGGTTTTGATTGGGTACTTCAATTCCAATGGTCCCTTTGCCAGGGATGGGAGCTATAATACGTATGCCCAGCGCAGATAAGGAAAGGGCAATGTCATCTTCTAAATTTTTAATTTTTGAAATACGTACTCCTGCCTCTGGAACTATTTCATAGAGCGTAACTGTGGGACCAATGGTTGCCTTTATGTTGGCGATACCGATCTTATAGTTATTTAAAGTTTCAACGATTTTATTTTTATTTACCTCAAGCTCTTCTTGATTGATCGTGATACCACTTTCGCCATAGTCTTTTAAAAGATTAAAACCGGGCATCATGAACTTGCTAAGCTCTAATGTAGGATCAAAAAAGCCTTGATTTTCTACTAATTTTTGCGCTAATTTTTCGTCAACGGTTTCTTCTTCAATACGTTCAATTTCCATTTCAATGGAATCACCATCAACAGCATTCTCGTTTTTTAAAGTAGGTTCATCAATACTGGGCTCAGTTGTTGGTGTTTCGGATACATTTTCCGTTCTTTCCTCCAGCGATTCTTGTTGAGAGGAAAAATCCAATTCCACTGCATCTTCATTTTGAGGATCTAAAGTTTCTTCGGCACTATCATTCTCTTTTTTAAAGCTTTTAATCCAGGAAAGAATATGCTCTGGTGTCCATCCTAATTCAATTACAATAAAACATAAGAAGATAAAAAGTAACCCCCCTAAAAGACCCAGGCGTCCAATATAAGTCGTCAAAAAGCCATGAATTTCAAATCCTATAATACCAGAAAATAGGGGAGCTTCGACCCATACAAAAGCGAGGACAATACTACACCATAAGATGTGTGCAATACCCCAAGCCCAATTTAGAGCAAGGCGTGCGGTAGATCCTTGGAAAAAGAGCTTAAAGCCAGTTAGTCCTATAAGGTAAACAAATAGAAAGGCGGCTAGGCCGACCCCTCTAAATATGAAGAAATGACTTAAATAAGCGCCTAGTTTATTTAAAAGATTTTTAGCTTCAACAGTTTTATCGCCCATCGCTCCGAGGGTACTGAAGTCAGCTTGCCAAAAGAAAAGATAGGAAACAAATGAAATTCCAAGTAAGACTGCGATTAGCAATAACCCTCCACCCAATAACACCTGTTGTTGCCGTTTTCTTTTTATATCAGTTTCAGTGGTTGTTTGCTTTTTAGCCATGAATATTTACTCTAAAGCAAAAATACAAATTCAAAATCAAAAACGAGAACTAATGTGCAATTGTAAAGCGATATATTTTTTACATGTAAATCAACTAAAATGACCTTGAAAACAAATCGAATTTGCGTGCTGTTTTATTTTTTTTTCTAATGATAATCAATACCAATATAACTATTTGGAAATATAATGGATAACCTTGTTAATTAAACTAAATGATTAATACTTTTATAAAAAATACACTAATGGAAAACTTTAAAAATTCAAATGGGTCAAATGGCGATTCTCAAGCCAAGTGCCCATTTTCAAGTGAAATTGTAAAAAAAGCTGCAGGGGGTGGTTCTAGGAATCACGACTGGTGGCCTAATCAGTTAAATTTGAACGTGTTACGACAACATTCTTCATTATCCAATCCAATGGATAAGGATTTTGACTATAAAAAAGAATTTGAAAGTATTGATTTCGATGCATTAAAAGCCGATATTTTTGAATTGATGACCGAATCACAAGATTGGTGGCCTGCAGATTATGGTCATTATGGACCTTTGTTTATTCGTATGGCCTGGCATAGTGCGGGGACCTATCGTATTGCAGATGGTCGAGGAGGTGCAGGTGCAGGAACACAGCGTTTTGCTCCATTAAACAGCTGGCCTGATAACGCCAATTTAGATAAAGCACGTCTTTTGCTTTGGCCAATCAAACAGAAGTACGGTAAAAAAGTTTCTTGGGCGGATCTTATGATCTTAGCCGGAAACTGCGCATTAGAATCTATGGGTTTCAAAACGTTTGGTTTTGGAGGAGGTAGAACCGATGTATGGGAAGCTGAAGAAGATATTTATTGGGGTGTAGAAGGTGAATGGCTAGGTGATCAACGTTATACTGAAGATAGAGAGCTTGAGAATCCTCTAGCTGCTGTTCAAATGGGTCTTATCTACGTGAATCCAGAAGGACCAAATGGAAAGCCAGATCCTTTAGCATCTGCTGTTGATATTCGAGAAACTTTTGGGAGAATGGCGATGAATGATGAAGAGACCGTTGCTCTAATAGCCGGAGGACATACCTTTGGAAAAACACATGGTGCAGACAATCCAGATGTATATGTAGGTGCTGAACCTGCAGGAGCAAGTATTGAAGAACAAGGGCTAGGGTGGAAAAATACACTGGGATCAGGTAATGGTGTAAACACTATAACAAGTGGACTAGAGGGAGCCTGGACAACAACCCCAACGCAATGGAGTAATAATTATTTCGAAAATTTATTTGGTTTTGAATGGGAACTTACCAAGAGTCCTGCAGGTGCTCATCAATGGAAGCCAAAATCAGGTGGCGGAGCTGGAACAGTTCCAGATGCGCATGATGCTTCAATATCGCATGCACCCACTATGCTTACAACAGATATTGCCTTAAGAGAAGACCCTGCCTATGAGGCAATTTCACGTCGCTTTTATGAAAATCCAGATGAATTTGCAGATGCGTTTGCAAGAGCATGGTATAAACTAACGCATCGTGATATGGGGCCACATTCCCTTTATTTAGGGCCTGAAGTGCCTAAAGAAGAGTTGATTTGGCAAGATCCTATTCCTGTACGATCAACCCAGTTGATTGATAATAAGGATATCGCTGATTTGAAAGCTAAAATTTTAGCATCGGGTCTTAGCGTATCTGAATTGGTTTCTACCGCATGGGCTTCTGCTTCCACTTTCAGAGGTTCTGATAAGCGTGGAGGTGCAAATGGAGCACGTATTTGTTTAGCCCCACAAAAAGATTGGGAAGTAAACAATCCGGTTCAATTGAATAAAGTAATTTCTGCTTTAGAGGCCATTAAAAATGATTTTAATTCAGCTAGCTCTGGAGGAAAAGAAGTTTCTATGGCAGATTTAATTGTATTAGCAGGTTCGGTAGCAGTTGAAAAAGCGGCTAAGAATGCTGGACATGATGTAAGTGTTCCTTTCTCACCAGGTAGAACAGATGCAACACAAGCACAGACAGATGCAGAATCGTTTGCTGCTCTTGAGCCTAACGCAGATGGTTTTAGAAATTATCTTAGAAATAAGTACAAAGCTTCTGAAGAAGAATTATTGGTTGACCGAGCTCAATTACTTACGCTTTCTGCTCCTGAAATGACAGTTTTGATGGGTGGTTTACGTGTATTAAACACAAATTATGACCAATCAAAAAGAGGAGTTTTCACTTCTCAGCCTGAAGCACTAACAAATGATTTCTTTGTCAATTTACTTGACTTTGGGACGACGTGGAGTGCTGTTTCTGATTCAGAAAATTTATTTGAAGGAAAAGATCGCAAAACAGGCGCTGTTAAATGGTCGGCTTCTCGTTCAGATTTAATATTTGGTTCAAATTCTGAGTTAAGAGGTATTGCTGAAGTTTATGCTTGCTCTGATAGCGAAGGGAAGTTTATTTCTGACTTTGTGTCCGCATGGACTAAGGTCATGAATTTAGATCGTTTTGATCTAGCTTAAATCAAGTATTCAAAAAAAAAAGCATCTCAAACGTGAGATGCTTTTTTTTTATGCTTTTTTTTTAAAAAACTTAGGTTGTTTTTAAGGCCTTAATTTTTATGTTAAATGCAGCAAAAAGTAAGGTCATAAACGGACTTAGCCAGTTGAAAATTGCATAAACAAAATAGTCCCCGACATCCACGCCTAAAACCCCTGATTGATAGGCGCCACATGTATTCCAGGGAATAAGAACCGAAGTAACCGTTCCTGAATCTTCAAGAGTTCGGCTTAAGTTTTCGGGAGCAAGTTTACGGTCTTTATAGGCTTTTGCAAACATTTTCCCAGGAATTACGATCGCCAAGTATTGATCCGAGGCAGTAAGATTAATAGCTAGACATGAAGCCACGGTGCTTGCAAATAATTGAAAAGTAGTTTGTGCCCAATTTAATAATGCATTACTAACTCTTTCTAACGCTCCTATAGCATCCATAATTCCGCCAAAAACCATGGCACATATAATAAGCCAGATTGTTCCTAACATTCCTTCCATACCTCCAGAAGTGAATAAATCATTAAGCAAGGTATTTGAGGTGTTGATTTCTGTTGAAATAGTTATAGAATTCATAATCGCACGATAGGCAACCTCAAAGCTTAATATACTAGATTCAGTAATCTCAAGAAGAATTTTACTTTGAAACACTACTGCAAAAAGACCCCCTAGGAGTGTTCCAATAAGCAGGGCAATTAAAGGCGGACTTTTTTTAATTATCAGAAGTATGACCGTTCCAGGAACGATAAAAAGCCAAGGAGTAATAGTAAATTTTTCTTCGATAGCCAACATTAGTGTTTCTGTATCCGCAGCACCCGATGTGGATTGGGTAAGACTTAAAATAAAAAACACAACAAGGGTAATAATGATACTGGGTATGGTGGTAAGAGTCATGTATTTGATATGCGAAAACAATTCTCCTCCAGCCATTGCTGGGGCTAAGTTTGTGGTGTCACTTAGCGGGGAAAGCTTGTCGCCAAAATAAGCTCCTGAAATTACTGCTCCAGCCACCATTCCTACAGGAATGCCTAATACTTTTCCTATTCCTATTAACGCAATACCAACCGTAGCTGAAGTAGTCCAACTACTCCCTGTTGCCAATGAAATAATAGCACAAATGATAATACATGCTGGTAGAAAAATACTTGGGTGTAAAATTTGTAAACCATAGTAAATCATGGCGGGAATGATCCCACTTATAAGCCAAGTACCGGCTAATGCACCTACAAATAATAGAATCAATAATGCTCCTGTTACAGATTGTAGATTTTCAGCAACCTTATCAATCATTTTCTGGTATCCTATTTTGTAATAGAAACCAACAATTCCAGCCACTGCAGCCCCTAAAAGTAAAATGAATTGATTGGAACCTCCTAAAGCATCGTCTCCATAAACCAATACATTATATGAGAGTAACAATACCAAAATAACAATAGGTAAAAGGGCAATTCCTAAGGAGAGTTCTTTCTTTTTCAAATGATTTTATTCTGTGAATACAAGTTTAATGAATTTAAATCAATTGGGGGATATGATTTCATTCTTCCATTGATTTAGTTGGTAATCTAAAGAGGTTTTCGACATAGAATCATAATCCCAGAGCCTAAGTCGATTTGAAGGACAAAGAACTGATTTTTATTTTTCAACGTTTCCACTAGTGACAAAACTTTATCTTGATGTCCTTCTGGCCAATTTTCTTGCTGGTTTAAGTCATCTACAATATAAAATCCCCCCGGTTTTACCATCTCAAGTGTTTTGTTTAAGCATGAAAATTTTCCAGCCCAAGTATCCGCAAAAATAAGATCAAATTGTAGCGTGCTGTTTTTTTTAATCCAGGTTTTGGCATCTTCTTGAACAAAGCTCACACGATGGTCTTTCGCAAAAAAGGAACGTGCAACATCTAAACAGTCTGGATCATTTTCAATTGAAGTCACCTTTCCATTGGGATCTAACCCATCAAGAATCCATGATAAAGACATGCCGGTACCTGTGCCTAATTCTAGAATGTTACCTTCTTTTTTTGATAAGGTAAGCAAGCGTATAAATGATCCCAACTCCTCATCAGAATGCATAGAAAAGTTTAATGACCGTGATTTTTTTAAGATAGATTAGTATTCCTTTGGAATTGATTTGATTGAGTAGGGCATTACTTCTTTTTTACAAATTCTTGAATCTTTTGACCCAATTCAATACCCCATTGTTGTCCTACCCACATACTTTCTGCGGCAATTATAGGTGTTTTTGCAGCAAATTTCTTTCCCGTTTCACTAGTGTAAAAGGAGATGATTACTTTTAGATCCTCTTCTGATAAATGTTTTTCATAAATGGGCGTAAGTTGATTGATAAGTTTTGGAAAGGACTCCTTATTTATAAATGTTTCAATAGTATTCCAATCATCAGCACTCAAATCATTTAGCTGGGCTTTAAAAATATTTTTTATTTGTTCCACACTTGCAACAAATGAATCCTCAGTTCCTGAAACACGTATCATTTCCATGAGTGTATTTTGGTAACTTTCTGAAACTTGAGCAGCGAGGAGGTGGTTGCATAAAAAAAATACAATAAGAGGTAGTTTCTTGATCATACGTAAGATTTTAAATTATGATGCGATTTTCACATCGCTTAGGGACAATAATATTTTTTAAAAGTATAAAAAATAATTCAAAATCCGCACTTATGGATTATGGTGTACAAATAAACATTTGTACTTTTGAAGCTCATTAAATAATTAGTTTATGAGTGTTTATGATGTTGCCATTATCGGTTCGGGACCTGGAGGTTATGTTGCAGCGATTCGTTGCGCCCAATTGGGATTAAAAACAGCTTTAATTGAAAAATATAATACCCTTGGGGGCACTTGTTTGAATGTGGGTTGTATTCCTTCAAAGTCTCTTCTGGACTCATCACATCATTATGAAGATGCGCAAAAACATTTTACTGAACACGGTATTGAAATTGAGGGAGAGATCAAAATTAATTTCAAGCAAATGATTGATAGAAAGGCTGCTGTTGTTGATCAAACAACAAAAGGAATCGATTATTTAATGAAAAAAAATAAGATAACTACTTTTGAAGGCCTCGGAAGTTATGTAGATGCAACTCATATCAAAATTGAGGGTAAAGATGCACAAGTGATTGAAGCAAAAAACAGCATTATTGCTACGGGATCAAAACCGGGGAGTTTGCCTTTTATTACATTAGATAAGGAACGTGTTATTACTTCAACAGAAGCCTTAAAACTAAAAGAAATTCCAAAACACTTGGTGGTTATTGGGGGAGGAGTAATTGGTTTGGAGTTGGGTCAGGTATACCGTCGTTTAGGAGCTGATGTTTCTGTGATCGAATATGCAGATCGAATTACGCCAATAATGGACGCAGGACTGTCCAGAGAATTAATGAAAGTGATGAAAAAACAAGGCGTCAAATTTTTTCTCTCGCATGGTGTGAATAAAGTAGAACGAAAAGGAGACCTTGTTTCTGTAACTGCTACTGATAAAAAGGGAGCTGACGTTCATTTTGAAGGCGATTATTGCTTGGTCTCTGTGGGTAGAAAACCCTATACTGAAGGTCTTAATGCTGCTGCTGCAGGAGTTCAGTTAAATGAACGAGGACAAGTAGAAGTAAATGATCATTTGCAGACTACAGCCACAAATATTTATGCAATCGGTGATGTTGTTCGCGGTGCAATGCTTGCTCACAAAGCAGAAGAAGAAGGTGTGCTTGTTGCTGAGTTTTTGGCAGGTCAAAAGCCACACATTGACTACAACCTAGTGCCTAATGTCATTTATACATGGCCTGAAGTAGCTGCGGTTGGAAAAACAGAAGAAGAACTGAAAGCCGCTGGCGTGAATTACAAGAGTGGTCAATTTCCAATGCGAGCCCTTGGACGAGCTAGAGCCAGTATGGATACTGATGGTTTTGTAAAAATTCTTGCAGATGCTCAAACAGATGAAGTTTTAGGGGTTCACATGATTGGTGCTCGAGCAGCTGATTTAATTGCAGAGGCCGTAACCGCAATGGAATTTAGAGCGTCAGCAGAGGACATTGCAAGGATGAGTCATTCACATCCTACTTATGCAGAAGCGATAAAAGAAGCCGCTTTGGCAGCCACCGAAGATAGAGCCTTACATATTTAAAAAAATACAATCAATCCTTGCAGGCGCCATCACTCCATTTTAAAACCCCTGCTGATTCTGCCACACATGCGTTAGAATAGGTGATTTCATCACAACCACAAACGGGTTTATATTTTCTTGTGCAAGGAATTATTTTTTGTTCTCCCATGCATTCTTCTGATTTTGCACATCCTTTCAAGGTGAAAAGCGAGATTAACATAAATAGGAAAGCTAGTTTCATAGGGGTGTAGATTAAGGTTTATTAGCGCTTTATTTTATTTTTTAATACAAATACAATACCAATAGTTGTTGCCAAAAAAAATATTAAGCCTAATACTGTTTGAAAAACGTTCAATTGGTGCGCATAAAATTTATAGAGACCGAAGCCGGATAGACTTCCATATAAAATAAAGTAGTGGACAATGTAAAGTGATAAAGTGTTCGTTCCTAAAAATTTCCATATTCTATTTTGGAGTCTATTTTGAAAAAATATAAAAAAAGATAGCAGCAAAAAGAAATCACCCAAGCGAATAAAAAGAAAATTATTTTTTGCTACCTGTTTAAAAAAATAAAGGTTAAATACATCTCCCGCCCAACTGAAAAAAGAGGAGGAGATAAAAATTAATAGTAAGCCAAGTAAAGCAAAAGGCAAAATCCAGCTCTTACAGGTTGAGTATTTTTTATTAAAAAAGAAAGCAAGTGTAGCTCCCATGAATACATATCCCAGCCAGGGGAAAAGATAAAAAACACCTCCGTAACCTTTTATTAAATAGGAAGCTAAGTATATTGGGAGCACTTCTAGATTAAGTTGATTATATAGCGGTTCAAATAGAAAAAGCGATACTGCTGCAAGCAGGAAAATCCAGATGCGATGTTGCTTTAAGTATTGAAGCCCCACATAAAGTAAAATAACAAAACATATGGATAAGCCTATGATGTGAAGAACATCGGTTTGAATAAAGGATCCGTTTATTGATCCCGATAAAAGGGAAGGTAGGTTTAGTCGAAGTAGATATCCCCAAATCAAGAGTTCCCCTCCTCTTTTTATCCCTTTTTTAATTCTTAGATTTGATTGTTCGTGTTCTTCGTTTAATAATAAAAAAGTAAAAATCCACCCTGTAATGGTAAAGAAAACGGGGGCGGTAAAACCTCTGCAATATAACCAAAAGCGATAGCCCCAGTGGGTTGTGTCAAGTGTGGATGTATCAATCACACTACTTATAAAATGGCCTTGCAACATCATTATAATGGCAAAAGCTCGTAGGGCATCCAAAAAATAAACTCTCGATTTAGACGGCATAATGAAAAATACAAAATCCTTATTTACAAGTCTATTTTTTTAGTACATTTAAATTATATCTAAAAATAAACGAATGAAAAGAAGAGACTTTATTCATAAAACAGCAGCTACAGCCTCGGTTTTTAGCATTGTTCCAAGCCATGTTTTAGGTTTTGGTACCACCGCACCCAACGATAAAATTCAATTAGGATTTATTGGTGTGGGTAAACAAGGAAGAGGTCTGATGACTAATTTTGTGAATTATGATAGTGCTTCAGTTGTTGCTGTAAGTGATGTTGATGTCAACAAAATGTCCTTTTTTTCTGAGACGTTTCAAAAAGCTTTGGCAAAAAAGAATAAACCGTCACAAAATTTAGATGAAATTGCAGCTTACAGAGAGTTGCTAGAGCGTAAAGATATTGACGCCGTAGTCATTGCTTCTCCAGACCATTGGCATGCACAAATGGCAGTAGACGCTGCTAAAGCAGGAAAGGATATTTATTGTGAAAAGCCACTTTCTAGTTCTGTTGCAGAAGGCCGCGCCATGGTTGATTCAGCGCGAAAGTATAATCGAGTATTTCAAACGGGAAGCATGCAACGCTCTTGGGACCGTTTTCGTCAGGGCGTAAATTTAATTAGGAATGGATATATTGGCGAAATCAAAGAGGTTAAAGTCGCCATCGGTGCTCCATACAAAGCTTGTGATTTGCCGAGTCAACCCATTCCTGAAACGATTGATTGGAATGCTTGGATAGGGCCTGCTCCCTATCGTGGGTATCACTTTGATTTGGCCTGTCCTATAGAAGATAAGCGTTGGGGCATGTGGCGTGATTACACACCCTTTGGTGGGGGAATGATAACTGATTGGGGTGCGCATATGTTTGATATTGTGCAATGGGCATTGGATATGGATGATACAGGGCCTTTACATTTTATCCCCCCTGGAGGAGTTGCTGTGGAAGGACTCACCTATACTTATGCAAACGGAATTACCGTAACCCATACCAAGTGGGGCAGAGGTAACAATGAAATTCAGTTTATTGGTACTGAAGGACGTTTGGAAATTAGTAGAGGCTATTTAAAAACTTTTCCTAATACTGACCTTGCCAAAACACCTTTGAAAGAAACAGATACTAACTTGGTATACAATAGTCCAAACCACCATGAGGATTGGCTTGACGCGATCAAAAACAGAACCCGACCCATATGTGATGTGGAAGTTGGCCACCGAACTGCAACAGTATGTAATGTTGCTAATATTGCCTATGCACTTCAGAGACCCTTGGAATGGAATCCGCAGTCTGAAAAGTTTATCAATGATCCAGGGGCCAATTTAATGTTGGATAGAGCTTACAGAGGACCTTGGGATTATCGTGATTTTTAGGAAGTAAGTAGGTTTCATTGTAAAGCGTGACGAGAATTTTTAATAGAGCATTGAAAGTTTACAAATCAATACTTTTTTAGACTGCCGTTTTTTGAATTATCAGTTGATAGTACTTTGAATATTTTTATAATATATTTCGTTTTATATCTGTTTCAAGTTTTTTTCAAGCCACTATCACCTTTTTAAACTAGGAAAGACTGTAAGAAAGACTTTTTTATTTTAGTGTTACTCGCGTAAGGGTTTCATTTTGGCTCGAATAACTTCTAAACCTAAATTCCCAATACTACCCAAATGGGTATGGTTTAACGCTCTGTTTGGGATATAGCTTCCATTTTCAATAGCTTCTCCTATTTCGCGATAGGCATCACGAAAGGGTTTTCCAGCAATAACTTCGGCATTAAGAGTGTCTACACTAAAGAGGTAATCATATTTTTTTTGGTCGGTACTGTTTTGTGTAACTCGCAACTGAGGGAGGCTAAACAATAGAATGTCCAAACATGCCTTTAGCTCCTGAACTGCATCAATCATAGGACCCTTGGCTAATTGTAATTCCCTATGGTATCCACTGGGTAGATTTGTGGTCAGAAGAGCCAATTGGTTAGGGAGGGCTTGAAGGGTGTTACATTTTCCACGCACCAATTCAAATAAGTCAGGATTCTTTTTATGGGGCATGATACTAGACCCTGTAGTTAAATCAGAAGGGAAAGAGATAAAATCAAAATCTTGACCCATATAGAGACAAATATCCATACTCATTTTGGCCAAACTACTGCCGATACTGGACAATGCCATAGCGGTACTTTTTTCTAATTTTCCTCTACTCATTTGCGCTGCAACGGCATTCACTTTTAGTTGTTTAAAAGCCATCAGATTGGTGGTTAGTTCACGGTCTATAGGGAAAGCACTCCCAAAGCCTGCAGCACTACCTAACGGATTTTGATCTGCAATTTTAAATGCCGCTTCCCAGAAATATAAATCATCTACAAGACTTTCTGCATAAGCCGATAACCACATTCCAATGGAAGAAGGCATAGCTACTTGTAAGTGTGTATACCCTGGAATCAAATCGTTTTGATGTTTTTCAGCAAGTTCTAGTAACAAATCAAAAAGCGCAATAACGAGTGTTTTTATCTCAGTTAATTCTTGTTTTAGATAGAGATGCATAGCAACAAGCACTTGGTCATTTCGAGAACGTGCTGTATGAATTTTTTTTCCTAAATCACCCAGTTCTTCTGTCAGTATGTATTCTATTTTAGAGTGCATGTCTTCAAACTCGTCTTCAATGGTAAAGCTTCCATTTTTAGCGTCTGTTTTTAGGGTTTCAAGAACGTTACAGAGCTGTTTTACTTCGTTAGGGGTAATGAGCCCTATTGCACCTAGCATTTTGGCATGAGCCTTGGAGGCTTCACAATCATATTGTGCTAATACTAAATCGTATTCACGGTCTTTACCTACGGTAAAAGTGTCTACTTTTTCATGGGCTGCAGCCCCTTTTTGCCAAAGTTTCATATTATAAGATGTTTTTTAAAAGTGCTATATAAAAGGCAATACCTTCTTCAATTTCTTTAACATAGATATATTCATCTGCGGAATGAGAGCGAGTAGAATCTCCAGGGCCTAATTTTAAGGATGGACAATCCAAAGCGGCTTGATCCGAGAGGGTAGGTGAACCATAGGTTTTCTTACCTAAGGCAATTCCTGCTTTAATAAGAGGATGAGCGCTATCAATAGAAGAACTTTTTAAACGTAATGATCTAGCATTTACTTCGCAAGGAAGCGTTTCTTTTAACTGTTGTTCTATTTCACTATTTGTATAACATTCATTCACGCGCACATCAATTACTAGTTTTACCTCTGAAGGAACAACATTGTGCTGGCTTCCTGCCTCAATTTGGGTAAGAGTTACTTTTACAGGTCCTAATACGGGAGATACTTTGTCAAAATGAATGGATTCTATTGCTTTTATAACCGCTGGAATTTTTATCAAGGGATTGTCTGCGTTGGGATGTGCCGCGTGACTTGGAGTCCCTTTGATGATGGCTTCAAAAACGATCAAGCCCTTTTCGGCTATTGCTAAATCCATCAATGTGGGTTCACCCACAATTGCAAAATCAATCTTAGGAAGCTTTTCTAACAGTCCACGCAAACTCTTTTTTCCAGCAATCTCTTCCTCTGCAGTTGCAGCGATTAGGAGATTATACCTTGGATTCGGATGGGCATAATAATGGGTAAAAAGGGCAATGAGAGAAACCAATGCCCCTCCAGCATCATTGCTACCCAAACCGAAAAGTTTTCCATCGATAATGTCGGGAGAAAAAGGATCACGGGTATACGCCTGATTAGGCTTTACAGTATCGTGGTGAGAATTTAGTAAAAGGGTCGGTAATTCTGGATCAAACTCTTTGTTGGTGGCCCAAACGTTGTTGTCATTTCTTTGAAACGGTATGTTGTGTTCATAAAACCAGGTCTCAATTCGATCCGCAGTTTTGTTTTCCTTTTCTGAAAAGGATTCGATTCGAATTAAATCTTGTAAAAGTTGTATTGCTTTTTCAGTTATCATTACAATTGAATTTGGGTATGGATTACTTTTTCAGTAATCATTTTTGGATTTCCAATACGCACATGAGCAACTCCTTTCTTTAAGGCTTCAAAGCAATTGTGGATTTTAGGAAGCATGCCTGAATGTATTGTTTTTTCTTTTTTTAATGTTTTATACGCGACAGAAGTAAGGATAGGGATTACAGAATTTTCCTCTTCCTCATCTTTTAAAACACCTTTCTTTTCAAAACAATAACTTAACGTAACTTCAAAATGAGAAGACATTGCAATTGCAATTTCAGAAGCAATAGTATCTGCATTTGTATTTAGTAATTGTCCATTTTTATCATGGGTGATTGCGCAACAAACTGGGACAATATTTTGAGCTAATAGCGAAGTGAATAGGACTTCGTTTACAGCAGTGACATCTCCCACAAAACCAAAATCAATGGGTTCTGGGGGTCGCTTTTTAGCGGTAATACTATTGCCGTCTGCGCCACTTAGTCCTAGGGCATTAGATCCGAAAGCCTGTAATTGAGCAACAATGGTTTTGTTTAATTTACCTGCATATAACATAGTGATTAGCTCCAAGTTTGGTAAATCTGTAATGCGTCTACCTTCAATGATTTGTACAGGAATACCTAGTTTTTTTGCCATCTGTGTGGCTTCTTTTCCCCCTCCATGGATTACTATTTTAGCTCCTTTTATTTCACTAAAATCAGCTAAAAATTCTTTGAGTGCCTTTCGGTTCTCAATGACATTTCCTCCAATTTTGACAATTTGTAGCTTATCCATTTTCTATTATTTTTTTCAGTACCACTTGTGCTGAAAAGGTTCTGTTATTTGCTTGTTCGATGACTAAGGAATTAGGGCTGTCTAGTACATCATCTGAAACTACAATATTTCTTCTTACTGGCAAACAATGCATGAATTTAGCATGATTTGTATTTTTTAGCTTTTCGGCTGTGAGCATCCAGGAGTTGTCTGTGCGTAAGACTTTGCCATAGTCTGTGTACGAGCACCAGTTTTTAGCATAGACAAAATCAGCTCCCTCAAAGGCTTCTTCTTGATTGCGATAGAGCGGTGTGCTTTTGGTTATTTTAGGATCTAACGTATAACCATCGGGATGGGCAATCACAAATTCAGCATCTAATTTTTGAACCATACGTGTAAAAGAATTAGCCACAGCATGTGGGAGAGCTTTGGGGTGAGGTGCCCAGGTTAAAACAATTTTAGGTCGTTTTATTGTACTGTGCTCTTTGATAGTAATAGCATCTGCTAAA
>JGI26273J51734_10000283_pt1 | contig 26811 bp, 22 predicted proteins | sample SaaInlV_125m_DNA_FD_51734 | JGI IMG/M metagenome (IMG submission 51734) | reverse complement strand
AACCCTACTCAATGTGAAGCTGTGACTATGGTTTGTGTAAAAGTAATTGGCAATCATAACGGTATCACTATTGCAGGATCTCATGGACATTTTGAGTTAAATGTTTTTAAACCTCTGATTGCTCATAATATTTTACAATCAATTGATTTAATCGCTGATAGTACAAAAAATTTTGCTCTGTATTGTGTAAAAGGAATAAAAGCTAATAAAAAGAAAATCCAAGAGCATTTAGATAATTCTTTAATGCTTGTCACAGCTCTAGCTCCCAAAATTGGTTATGATAATGCTGCTAGAATTGCAAAAACAGCACTAAAGAATAATACAACACTAAAGTTTGAAACTTTAAAAACAAGTTTAATAAGTGAGAAAGACTACGATAAAATNGTAGATCCAAAAAAGATGATTTATCCTGAATGATTTTTAAAAACTTGGTTCAATAATTTTTTTATATAAATTCTATTTTGAATTTTGTTCATTGTGAAATTAATTTCACTCAAAANTTTATTAACATCTTCATTAATTATTTCATCAATTTTTACATTATCTAAGTTAGCGCTCATTTGATCAAAATTATAATTTAAATTAAACTCTACTTTTTTAATTTCTTTTCGAAAATTACGGGGGGTTTGAAAATTCTTATATATTTCATCAGATCTGTTTACATTGATTATAACTTTTGAGTCTAAAATAAGATTGTTTTCAATAGAATATAGTAGACTGTCTGAAATTTTAATATCCGCATAATCATTTAAGCTAAACTTTGAGCCATTTAAATCTATTAATCCGTCACTTATCTTAAAATTTAATATTAAATTATTTAAATCTTTTAAAGATGAAGTTTTTTTTAAATTAAAGACAGTGTCTATATTTAAATTTTTACTATTAAGAATTTCAGTTTTTAAAAGTTGAGATAAAATTGAACTTGGGTTTAAAAATATTTCTAAACTCATTTTATTAACATCACCAAAAAACTCAGAAAAAAATGGTTTTAGGTTTATAAAACCATTATATTTAAAATTTTGATTATTAGATTTGTCAGAATAATCAAAATTAAACTGATCTTTATTTAAATTATAAGATGCTTCACTTTTTTTTTGTTTGTGGATTAATCTTATAGTACCTTTTTTTTCTAGATTTTTATAATTATAATAATTTTCAATTTTAAGATTTAAATAATCAAAACTTAAATCACTTACAATTTGTTTTTTATATTTATTATCTCTAAATTTAATCTTGTATGGAATATTAAATATTTGGTTTTCAGCTGAGATAATATTTTCAAAATTTTTGAAATCATAAAAATACTTTAATTGATTTATTTTATTTATAAACAAAACATCATTTTCATNATTTTTATAAAAAATATTACTATCCTTAATTATAAGTGTGAATTTAGAAAAATCATTAATCAAAAGCTCACTAAAAAAATTATAATTTTCTTTATTAAGATTAAAATTCATTTTGTTAAAAATTATGTCTTTAATCTTAATTTTATTTGAAAAAATTAAATTTTTAGATGAAATGTAAACTTTTATTTCACCTAAATTTTCAACTTTATTTAGAAATGAACTTTCTTTAAATGTAAAATTAGGTTTTGGAAAAATACTATAACTGTAATTTTCAGATAAATTGAAATCTAAATTTAAATTTTTTAANAGCTCACTTTTAATATTGGCAACTAGTTTTTTGCTATTGTATGTATATGGTATCGATAAATATGAAAAAACTNAAAAAAATAAAACTATTAAAGAGATAAAAATTCTTTTTACACTTAAATATTTTAACAACCTATCTTTTTCAAAAATAAAATTTAATTTACTTAAATTTTTCTTTAATAGGGTGTTAATAAATAAATTTAATTTGTTTAAATTTTTCTTTAATAGACTATCTATATAGTTGTTTACCTTTACTATGGTTTTAATAAAATAATTATGGTTGTTCATAAAATTAAGAAACTTATAATGAAATATCTTAAATGATAAACTCTGATTATTTAAATAACTTAAATAATGCTCAAAAAGAGGCTGTATTATATTTAGATGGCCCACTTTTAATTGTTGCGGGAGCTGGATCTGGCAAAACAAAGGTTTTAACCTCAAGAATTGCTCATATAATTAAGGAAAAAAGAGCTTTTCCGAACCAAATCTTATCAGTTACATTTACCAATAAAGCTGCAAAAGAAATGCAAACGAGAGTCAGCAAAATGCTTGGATCAACTGCAACTGGTCTTTCTTGGCTTGGAACATTTCATTCCATTTGTGCTAAAATATTAAGAAAACATGCAACAGCTGCAAATCTGAATTCAAATTTTACTATTATAGATACCGATGACCAGACAAGACTTATCAAGAACATTTGTAAAAGTGAAAATATTGATATTAAACAACTATCTCCTAGATTTATATTGGCAATTATTGATCGATGGAAAAATAAAGGTTATTACCCATCTGAAGTTATCGTTAATAATAAAGACATTTATGAAAAAACTATACTTCCTTTATATAGGATTTATCAACAAAAATTAATTGATTTAAATTCATGTGATTTTGGTGACTTAATTTTACATACAGTAAAAATTTTAGAAAATTATCCAGATATAAGACTAATCTATACAACAAATTTTAAATATATCTTAGTTGATGAGTATCAGGATACTAATTTTATTCAAAGTAAATGGTTAAATTTACTATCTGAAAAAACTAAAAATTTATGTTGTGTCGGAGATGATGATCAATCTATTTATAGTTGGAGAGGTGCTGAAATTAAAAATTTCTTAGAATTCGATCAAGTATATAAAAATACTAAAGTAATAAGGCTTGAACAGAACTATAGATCTTCCCAAAACATTTTATCAGTTGCGTCCAACTTAATTTCAAATAATCAAAATAGAGTTGGAAAAACACTTACCACTACTATGGAAGAAGGAGATTTGGTAAAACTAAATTGTTTTAAAAATGGAAAAGATGAAGCAATTGGAATTTCAGATGAGATAGAAAAAAAATTAAAAAAAAAATACTCATTTAATCAAATGGCTATTTTAGTAAGAGCTATATTTCAAACTAGAGAATTTGAAGAAAGATTTCTTAAAATCGGCATGCCTTATAGAATTTTAGGAGGAACCAAATTTTATGAAAGAGCTGAAATTAAAGACTGTGTTGCATATTTAAGATTAATTCATCAAGAAAAAGATGATCTTGCCTTTGAAAGAATTGTTAACAATCCAAAAAGATCCATTGGGGATACTACCTTAAAAACTATTCATGAATTTGGAAAAGAAAATAATTTAAGTTTAGAGTCTGCTGCAAATAAAATGCTTGAACAAAATTTAATNAAACCAAAAACAAAAATAGGACTTAGTTTTTTTCTAAATGCATTAAATAAATGGAGAAATGATTTAATTATAAAAAAAATTAATCATGTAAAATTACTTCAAACAATTTTAGATGAGTCTGGCTACTCAGCGATGCTTAAGAATAAAAAGGATTTAGATAACGAAAATAGATTAGAAAATATAAAAGAATTACTAAGTGCGATGAAAGAATTTGAAAATTTAGAAAGTTTTTTAGAACATGTTTCACTAGCAACTTCAATCGATCAAGAATGGGATGGAGAAAAGATAAATATGATGACTATGCATGCAGCAAAAGGGCTTGAATTTGATGTAGTTTTTCTTCCAGGATGGGAGGAAGGTTTATTTCCTCATCAAAAATCAATTGAAGAAAAAGGCCAAAATGGTCTGGAGGAAGAACGTCGTTTAGCTTATGTGGGGATCACTAGAGCCAAAAAAAAAGCTATAATTTCATTTTCGATGAACAGGTTTTATCAGGGTGATTGGATTGATAGTATGGCTTCAAGATTTATAGAAGAGCTGCCAGAAAAACATATAGAAAAAAATTCTTTTTTCGAGGAAGAAGTTGATGATGATCAAGATTTTGATTTTAATCAAGACTTTGAAATTGATGAAGGAACAAGAAGTCCTGGATGGATAAGATATCAAAAGAGAATTAAATGAACAAAGAAGTAAAAGAGTTAAGAAAAAAATTTAAAAAATATAATATTGATGGTTATATTATACCAAAAAATGACGATTATTTTACAGAATATTCAAAAATAAATAGATTAAAAATTATTTCAAATTTTAGTGGCTCTGCTGGTTTAGCTATTGTTCTAAAAGATAAAAACTATTTATTTACAGATGGCAGATACACTATTCAAAGTGAAATGGAAAGTGGGAAATATTTCAAAATTATTAGTTATGAAAAAATAATTAATTGTAATTTATTCAAAAATCTAAGATTAGGACTAGACCCAAAACTATTTACTTATCAACAAATAAAAAATTATTTTTTAAAATTTAATAAAGTTAAATTTATATCCAATAACTTGATTGATGAATTAAAGACTCAAAAAATTTCAAATAATATTCCTTTTTTTTCAATCAAAGATGAAATTGTTGGAGAAAATAGTAAATCAAAAATTAATAAAATTATTAATCACCTAAAAAAATACAAAGCTGATAATTTATTTGTAACTGCTCCAGAAAATGTAGCTTGGATTTTAAATATAAGAGGTGGCGATGGTCCAAATAGTCCATTACCAAATTCAAGGTTAATCATTAATAAGTCAAAAAAAATATTTTTAATATCAGAGCTCAAAAAGCTAAAAAATTAATAAAAGAAAAAATAATTAATAAAAATCAATTGGTAAAGACAAATAATTTACCAAAAAAACTTTTAACTTTGGTTGGTAAAAATTTTATAATTGATAATAAATCTTGTTCAGTTTTTTATGAAAATATTATCAAATCTAAATTTAAAATTATAAAAAGAGAAGACCCAACTTATCTTTTAAAAGCTATAAAAAATTATACTGAAATTGATAATATGATTAAATCTCATGTTATAGATGGTGTGGCACTGACAAAATTTATTTATTGGATTAAAAAAGTTAATAGAAAAAAAATTACAGAAGTTGATGCACAGATAAAATTAGAAAAATTTAGAAAAAAAAATAAAAAATATTTATATCCAAGTTTTGAAACAATTGCTGGAGCTGGTGAAAATGGAGCCATTGTTCATTATAGGGCTAAAAAAGGAAGTTGTAGAACAATAAAAAAAAATGATATTTTTTTGTGTGACTCTGGGGGTCAATACAAATATGGTACTACAGATGTCACTAGGACACTCTGTTTTACTGAACCAAAACCAAGTATTAAAAATATCTACACTAAAGTATTAAAAGGACATATAGCCGTAGCTAATACAGATTTGAGAAAAGATAATACGGGAATTAAGATTGATAAACGAGCTAGAAAATATTTAAATAAAAGTAAATTGGATTACGCTCATGGCACCGGACATGGAGTTGGTTTCTTTTTAAATGTACACGAGGGACCTCAATCAATCTCAAAACTAAATAAAATCAAAATCCAAGAGGGCATGATTTTAAGTAATGAGCCAGGATACTATAAAAAGGGTTCGTATGGAATAAGAATAGAGAATCTTATTTTTGTTAAAAAAATTAAAAATAAGATTAGTTTTGAAAATTTAACACTTGCTCCAATAGAAAAAGATTTAATTAATTACAAACTTTTAACTAAATTTGAAAAGGATTATCTTTTCAAATATCATTTAGAGGTATATTCAAAAATTTCCAAGTATCTTTCACTTAATGAGAGAAAATGGTTAGCTAGTTACATTTAACATTTTCAAAAATTGGCTTTGATTTAATATTGTAACCTTTAACTCTTTTGCCTTATCAATTTTCTTGTTCGTTGGCTTATCACCAATGATTAAATAATCTAATTTTTTAGTAACAGTGCTTACTGAAGTTCCGGAGTTTTCTTCTATTAAAGATTTTATTTCTGCTCGGCTNATACCATTTAACTTTCCAGTTACCATAAATGTTTTTTCATTTAATAATCCTTTTTTATCTTTAGTTGCAGCATCTTTTACAAATAAAATTGTTTGTAATTCTTTCAAAATATTTAGATTAATTTTATTCTTAAAAAAACTTCTTACTGAATTTAGCTGAGTTTCTCCTATTCCATCTATATTTAATATATCATCTTGAATTGCCTCATTTGAAAAACTAATAAACTTTGAAAATGATTTAAAATATTTTGATAAAATTTTTGCATTTTCTATCCCTATGTGTCTTATTCCCAATGAATAAATTAATTTTTCTAAAGAGATATTTTTTTTTTGATTGATAGAATATTTTAAATTTTCCATTGATTGTCTGCCCCATCCTTCAAGTTTTTCTATTTTTTCAAAATCTAATTTAAATATATCTTGAGGAAATTTTACCAAACCAAGTTTCCAAAAATTTTCTACAATTTTCTTTCCAAAACCATCAATGTTAAAAGCTTCTTTTGATACAAAATGTTTTAGTTTTTCTATTGCTATTTTTTCACACTCATATCCTTCACTAGCACATCTTCTAACTGCATCCTCTTTTTTTGTGATGTTATTAAATTCTTTAATTGTTTGAGAGCCACAAGAAGGACATTTTTTTGGAAATATAAATTTTGAAGATTTTTTATCTCTCTTAGTTTTATCAACTGAGAGAATATGAGGTATTACATCCCCGGCTCTTTCAATAGTTGCTAAATCTCCAATTCTAATATCTTTTCGATTAATTTCATCTTCATTATGCAGTGTTGCATTAGAAACAACTACTCCCCCAATATTAACTGGTTTTATTTTTGCAACAGGAGTTAGTGCGCCGGTTCTACCAATTTGAATTTCTATATTAAGAATGTTGGATATNGCTTTATTTGAAGAAAATTTATGNGCAATAGCCCACCTAGGTGCATTGGCAACATTGCCCAATCTTTTTTGAAGTTCAAAATCGTTAATTTTATATACTATACCATCTATATCAAAATCAATTTTTGTTCTGTTTTTTTCAATTTTAGAATAATTTACTAATAAATTATCAACACCTGTAATTAATTTATTATGTGGGTTTGTTTTGAATCCCCAATCATTTAATTTTTGTAAAAAATCTACTTGATTTTTAATTTTAAGGTCTTTTTCATGGCCAAAGGTATAAGCTATAAATTTTAAGGGAATTTTTTTAGTATCATCAGGGTTTTTTTGACGTAATGAACCTGATGCAGCATTTCTTGGATTTGCAAATTTATGATTTAAATTTTTAAAATCACTATTTTGTATAAAAACCTCACCTCTAATATCAATTTCTTCAGGAAAATCTTTTGCATGAATTATTTTTGGAATATCTTTAATTGTTGCTAGGTTAGCTGTTATATCTTCACCCTCCTTTCCATCACCTCTAGACAAACCAATTTTAAACTTTCCATTTTTATATATTAATGATGCAGATATTCCGTCTATTTTTGGCTCTGTACTATAAGATAAATTAAAATCTTTATTTTTAGATAAAAAATTTAATATTCTCTTTTCAAAATTAATTAAATCCTCTCTATCAAAAGCATTTGACAAAGATAACATAGGAACTCTGTGAGATATTTTTTGAAAATTTTTAGATGGCTTAAATCCTACTATTTTTGATGGTGAATTTTCAGAATTTAAAAATGAATAATTGCTCTCTAAAGTTAAAATACTTTTTTTTAATTCATCATAATCTTTATCAGTTATCAATGACTTGTTTGCATCATAGTAACTCTTATTATACTCAATTATCGATTTAATTTTTTTTTTATACTCGGATACTATTTTTTTTTTATTCATCTCAATTAAATAGAGATTTAAATTTTTCTAATATAGGATTATCTTCTTTCTTTATATCTTTAATTTTATATTTTTTATTAAATACAATAAAAGACTTCTCATACCATTGTGATGATTGATAATTATAACCAAGTAAATTGGCATATTTTTTTGCTTCTGTCTCAATTCCAAGAATATAATAAATTTCAACCAGTCTATGAATGGCTTCCTCTACATATATTGTAGTCTCATAATCATCAACAACAACTCTAAATCTGTTTATTGCAGGGATCCATTTTTTTTTATCCAAGTAATACCTTCCTATGAACATTTCTTTACCAGCTAAAATTTCATTAATAAGATCAATTTTAAATGTAGCATCTGTAGCAAATTCTGAGTCAGGATACTTGGATATTACACTTCTAAAAGTTTTTTTAGCGTTTACTATAGATTGAAGATCTTTCTTCTCATCAACAATCTGTTCGTAGTAACATAATCCTAATAAGTATTCTGCATAAGCAATATCTTCATGATTAGGATAAACTCTCAAAAATCTAATTAATTCAGCCATTGCATCTCCATAATAATTTTGAGAATAATATGAATAGGCTGCCATTAATGCAGATTTTGGCGCATACTCTGATTGAGGAAACAAAATTTCTGCCTCATTAAATTTTTTTGCTGCATATATGACATCACCAGCTTTGAGTTCTTTCAATCCCTCCTCATAAGCCTCTATCATTTGTGATTCTAAATTTACTTCATTAATTTTAGATTTTTCAATTTCTTTTTTTGAACAAGAAAAACAAAGTAAAATAATCAAAAAAAAATAAAAATAATTACGACAGNTCATGACTGGTTATACCTTTAATTTATATTTTTGAAAATATATGTTTGGCTTAAGCTATAGATTTTAATAGTTTTCTATTAATTAATGTATGAGGTAGGTTTTTTTCTTTTATTTCAAGAATAGAGAAGTTTTCTTTGTTTTCAAATACTTTTCTCAATAATTGATTTGTAAGGTAATGACCACCTTGAGAACATTTAATTTTAGCAATTATTCTATAACCTGTCGTATACAAGTCACCAATACAATCAAGTATTTTATGGTTAACAAATTCCTTGTCATTTCTTAAACCCTCTGGATTTAAAACTTCGTTATCATTTACTACTATTGCATTTTGTAAGCTTCCACCTTTTCCAAGTCCTTTTTTTCTAATTAACTCAACATCTTCAAATAAACAGTATGTTCTGGAATTAAAAATATTAGTTAAGTCATCTTCATAAACTTTAACTTTATTTCTTTGATTTCCTATAATTTGATTTTCATACTTTAATTCAAAGTCTATATCTAAACTTAAAGTAGAAGGCTCAATCGAAATAAATCGATTACCATCTATAAATTTTACTTCTTTATTAATTTTAATTACCTTAATTGGAGCTTCACTAACTTCAAATCCACAGTTAATAATTTTTTCAATGAACTCTTTTGCAGATCCATCTAATATTGGAACTTCTTCATTATCAATTTCTATAAGCGCATTATCAATACCTAAGCCAAATAATGCCCCCATCAAATGTTCAATGGTTGAAATTTTAACACCAAATTCATTTTCAATTGTTGTATTCAGTAAAGTATTAGTAACGTTCATAAAATTTGGATATACAAGATTATTTTGTTTGTAATCAGTTCTCTTAAAGACGATTCCAAAATTAGGCTCAGCAGGCTTGATACAAATTTTTACATTTGATCCACTATGCAAAGCTATTCCACTAAACGATACTGTACTTTTTATTGTTTTTTGAGTNAGATAAGACATTCAAATCTTTTAATTTGGTTTAGATAAATTTAGAAAACAATAAATATTACTATTAATAACAAATTCAGCTAAATAGTAGAAAAAACCTTTCAAAAAANCCNCTATTTTCANTGGTTTTTGAAACTAGCTTTACCTCATTTTTATTTAGACCATTGTTTAATTGATTTGCCATTATTGTTAATTCAGACACTTCTTTATCTAAAAAACTTTTGATGTAACTACCTGACATGTATTTTTCAATTTTGATTTGATGTTTTTCTAATAATTTTTCATAAATAAAAGTAAAACTATTTAAAATCGATATAAAATTAACTTCTAAATAAAGATATTCATCATTTATATNAGAGTTATTTAACAATAAATTATTTTCATTTGTATCTTTATTGATGATAACCATATGCATAATAATTTGATCATGATAATTTTCTCTAAATATATCTTTTACTTCTACTAAATTCTTCTCTAAATATTTATGACTAGTATTTTTTTCGTAGTTGTTTTTTTTTATAGAAATATCTACACTTAAAACCTTTTCATCTTCTATTATCAAAATAATATTTCTAATAAAGCTATTTACCATTTTTTCAATTTTATAAATATTTTCATCTAGAAATTTTGAAAGGCTGTAGAGTTCTATCTGATCATTAATTATTATTTCTTCATTATATAAATTTCTTAAATCATTTTTATTTTGAACAAATATTTGATATTTATTTTTAGAAATATAAAGAAATGTTTCAAAGTGAGTCTCTTCAATCATTTAAAATAATTTGATTTTGAATTCTTGCATCTATAATTTTATCTTTAAATCTTTCATTATTCAAAAATTCTATAGCTAAATTAAGTGCAAGGTTAATATTATCACTTGGTAGTTTTATAATAGTGCTATCTCTTAATTCTAAATCCCATCTTTTAGATGGATAAAAATATAAATTTTTTATGTCTGAGTAAGAAATTTTAGATTTATCGACAATTTCCTTAATATTAAAAAAATCAATTGTTTCGGGATTTCCAAAAATAAAAGGTAGTTGACTATTGGAAAGATCATTTTTTATAAGTTTTCCATTAGAGCCTAAATAAAAAATTTTACCATTTTTATTAATTTTTGCTAAAAATTTGGTTTTCTTAATATTAATGTCTATTGAAGATGGATATCTTTTAAAAATAAAATATCTTTCTACTAAAGAGTTTGACTCAATTTCATCAATTAGATCACTCTTACTTATTAAGAAAATATTATTTAGATTAAAATTTTCAATTTTATTTAGTAAAATTTTTTTATCACTAAAATCTAATCCTATAATATTAATATTTTGAATACTTTGTAATTTTAATCCATTAACATTGATATTATTAATTGAGCCAACTGACAAAAGTAAAAAAAAATATATTAAAATTGTTTTACTTTTTCGCTGTTGCATCATTTAAAATCCATTCAATTAGTTTAATAAAGGATATCCCTTTATATTTGGCTATTTCTGGAACAAGTGATAATTTTGTCATTCCTGGTTGTGTATTAATTTCCAATAAATAAAACTTATTTTTATAAAATTTAAAATCCGATCTGGTAACTCCTTTGCACCCAATAATCTTGTGTGCTTTGAGCGATAAATTCATTACTTTATTTAATTGATGTTTTGGAAGGTCAACTGGAATTATATGTTCTGTTTTTGCATTTGCACTATATTTAGCTTGATAATCATAAAATTTTCTTTTTGGCTTAAGCTCTATTGCCCCTAATTTTTTATTACCCATTATTGCTACTTGTATCTCTCTTCCACCGATAAACTCTTCTATTATTATCTCTTTATAAACTTTCATTGAATTTAAAATTTTTAAAATATTTTTTTTTGTACAAATAAAAACATTCACACTTGAGCCTTCATTAATTGGTTTGACTACAACTGGAAATTTAAATTTTTTTTCAATGTCTTTTATTAAATCAAAGTAATTTTTCTCAAAGCAATATTTTATATACTTAGGAGTATTAATTTTATTTTTTATAAAAATTTTTTTAGATATTGCTTTATCCATTGCTAAAGAAGAAGCAATTACTCCTGAATGTGTATAAGGTATTTTAAATCCTTCTAAAATGGTCTGTATATAACCATCTTCGCCGAACTGTCCATGTAATGCATTAAATATAATATTTGGCTTAAATTTTTTAATATTTTTTGATAAATTACCATTTGGCTCAGAAATTTTTACCTTATAGCCATTTTTTTTGAGTTCTTTTGAAACTTGCAAACCTGTATCAAGACTTATTAATCTCTCTTTTGAGACACCNCCAGCAAGTATTAATATTTTTTTTTTCAATTTATTCTAAAATTTTAATTTCTGTTTGCAATCTTACTCCTGTTTTTTTTAAAACACTTTCTGATACAAATTCAATTAGTTTTTTCATATCATCAAACTTGGCATTACCTTTATTTACAAAAAAATTACAATGTTTTTCTGATATACATGCGTCTCCAAATGATTTTTCTAAAGAGACGGACTCTTTTATTAGCTGCCAAACTTTTTTATCAGATTGACCTAATGGATTTTTAAATGTGCTTCCNCTAGTTTTAATTCTTGTGGGTTGTGNTCTTTCTTTTTTTTCTTTTAATTTTATCATTTCACTCATAATTAAATTAGTGTCNTTCTTAAAACCNTTAAAAGAAGCACTTAAAAAAATTAAATCATTAGACAATCCACTATCTCTATATTTAAAATTGATTTGTTTTGCAGGAATTGTAATAACTTGCCCAGATTTAGTAATAGCTTGTATTGAAATTAAGATATCCTTAAATTCTCTATCAAAGCAGCCTGCATTCATTTTTATTCCTCCTCCAACTGTACCAGGTATACATGATAAAAATTCAAATCCTCCCAAACTATTCTCCATTGCAAATTCCGACAATGATTTATCACTAGTAGCACTTCCAGCAATAATTATATCTTCTGACAGAAGAGAAATTTTATTAAAATTATTTGATAGTTTAATGACAACCCCATCAAAAGTTTTGTCAGAAATTAAGGTATTTGATCCGCCGCCTAGAATAAACAATTTTTCTTTATTTTCTATTATCTTTAAAAATTTAATTAAATCTTTTAAATTTTCTGCTTTATAGTAAATTTTNGTGTTACCACCTATATTAAACCAATTCTTTTTTTTTAAATTATAATCAAATTTTATATTTTCATTAAATTCTAACAATAAATCATCTTTGTTCATACTCATTATAAATATCTAGGCATTTCTCTCATCCATGTTGAGATAGTTCCAGCCCCCATGCCAATAACTATTTTTTTTCCATAAATATTATTTTTTATGTATTTTGCTAATTTAAATCTATCATCTACTAAAAATAATTTTACTCTCGAGTTTTTAATTATTTCTCGAGCAAAATTTTCATAGCGAAAACCCAGAGATATTTTTTCACCAGCAGTATAAATGGGCATTAAAATTACTTTGTCTGCATTTTTAAATGCATAAGTAAAATCTTTTTTTAAATCTTTTAACCTCGATATTCTGTGTGGTTGAAAAATGCATACTTTTTCATAGCCTTTATAGACTTTATTTACTCCATCTAACACAACTTTGATTTCAGTTGGATGATGGGCGTAATCATCAAAAAAGTCCACTTTATTATATGTAAAAATTTTATTAAATCTTCTTTGAACACCTTTAAAATTTTTTAAGCCTTTTTTAATGCTTGTAATTGGTAATCCAACTGTAATAGCTAATGCTGATGCTGCAACTGAATTTCTAATATTGTGTATCCCCAATAATGGAATCTTAATTTTTTTAATTAATCTATTTTTTTGATTTGGTAAAATTATATTTAAATCAAACTCAGAATAATCTTTAGACTGTTTAATATTTTTAATACAAAAATTTGATTTTTTATTAATTCCATATGTATAAAAATTTTTATTAATTATTTTCTTAATTAAACTTTTATTATTCTTGTCATCTATACAAATAAAAGATTTTCCAAAAGATGGAACTTTATTCACAAACTTGATAAAATATTTATTCAACTCATCCATAGAGTCATAAAAATCCATATGCTCTCTATCTATATTGGTTATTATTGAATATGTCGGTGGAATATAAACAAAACTACCATCTGACTCGTCAGCTTCTAGAATTGACCAGTCACTTTTGCCGAGTTTAGCAGAATTTTTTATAGAGTTTATTACACCTCCATTTATAATTGTTGGATCTATTTTGGTTTCATGAAAAATAGAAGCTATTAATGATGTTGTAGTTGTTTTTCCATGAGAGCCAACAACAACAATATTTTTCGTCAGAGAAACAATATTTGCTAACATTTCTCCTCTTTTATAAATTGGCAGTTGTTTTTTTTGGGCTTCTACTAGTTCTGGATTATTTTTTTTTATAGCAGAGGAAACTACAATAATTGTAGCTTTATTTATATTTTGTTTTTTATGTCCAATTATAATTTTTATNTTATCTTTTTTTAATCTTTCAATATTTTTATTACTAGCNATGTCACTGCCTTGGACTTTAAACCCTTTACCCTTCATTATCANAGATAATCCGCTCATACCTATTCCACCTATACCTATAAAATGGATAATTTCAGATTTTGCTAATTTAATTTTCATTAATAATATTTAATAAATTTTGATTTACATTATTCCATGAGTTTTGATAATTTAATTTTTCTAAATTATTTATTTTTACTATTATTTCATCTTTGTTATTTATTATATTAAGTAATAATTCTTCAAATTTTTTTTTATCAAAATTGATTTGATCTACAACCCAACAACAACCTTTATTTTTATAATAATTTGCATTTTCAAGTTGATGATTATCCATAGAGCTTGGTAATGGGATTGCAATAAAAGGTTTTTTTAATAAAGAAATTTCAGCCAAACTAGTAGATCCAGCTCTTGTTATACATAAATCTGCTTGATCAATTAATAAGTTAAGATTTTGATCAAAGCTAAAAACAATGTTGTCAATCATATTTTCTGAATATAAATTTTTAAGAGTATCTATATTTTTTTTATTTGTTTGATGAATTACTTTTAAAGTTTTTATCTTTGAAATTTCAACAATTGATTCGTGCAAGATTTTGTCAAATATATTTGCACCTTGACTTCCTCCTATAATCAATAAAGTAAATTTATTATTATTATGTTCTTTTAATTTTTCATTATAATATTTTTTTCTAATAAGTGGATTTATAATCTTTAGTTTACTTTTAAAATCCTCATGAAAACCAATAATATTATCTGAATAGCATATAATTTTTTCACAAAATCTGAGAAAAAATTTATTTGCTCTACCAATAACCATATTTGGTTCTAACAAATAAATCTTAATATTTAATATTTTTGCAGCTATACATAATGGTAAGGACATGTATCCACCTGTTGAAATAAGAATTTGAATTTTTTGTTTTTTTAAGAATAGTAATGATGTCAAAGTTAAATAAATTACTTTTAGAATTGATAAAGGTAATAAAATTGTCTTATTTAACTTAGGTGTATCGATAACTTTTATATTATAAAGTTTAGTATCTAGATATTTGAGACCTCTAAAATCACTTGAAATTATAATATCATAATTATCTTGTAGATGGTCATGGATTGTAGTTGCAGGAATAACATGTCCACCAGATCCACCTGTGGAAATTAAAATCTTACTTTTCATCTTAATTTTCTATTTTTCTTTTAGTTAAATTTAAAATTATTCCAGATAATATTGAAATACTTACTATTGAAGAGCCTCCGTAACTCAAAAATGGTAAAGTCATACCTGTAGTAGGAAATAGTCTGATATTAACACCCACATGAATGGTTACTTGCATTAAAATTAAGCTAACACAACCAATCAAAACAAGTTTAATTTTATCCTCTTTTTCATAATTTATCTTTTTTAAAACCATATAAATAAACATTAAAAATAATAATAAAATTAATATTATGGCAACAACACCGAACTCTTCAGAAATTACAGATATAATATAATCAGTATGTGCTTCTGGAACTCGATTTTTTAAGGTCCCCTCACCTATTCCTTTGCCGAAATAACCACCACTTGTAATGGACTCAATAGCTTTATCGGATTGAAAATTATGAGTTCCTGTTTCTCTATTAAAAAATGAAAAAATCCTACTTTGAATATAATCAAATTTAGGAACATAAATAATTAAATAAGCTAATGGAATAAAAGCAAATATAGAAAAGCCAACAAGTAAAAAAATACTAATGCCAGAAGTAAAAATTAAAACTGCACAAGAAAAGACAACTAAAAGAGTTTGACCAATATCCGGTTGGATTATAAGAAATAAAGAGATGATAGATATCAAGATAATTGATAATAAATATTTTAAATAAAGATTTGAGCTTCGAACACTACACAGAATGGTTGAAATCATGATGATTAAAAAGGGTTTTAATAATTCTATTGGTTGAAATCTTGGTAAAAAAAATACATCTATCCATCTTTTAGACCCCTTTACTTCAACACCGATTATTGGAACTAAAAATAAGGTAAATAAAGTTATAAAAAAAAGAAAATATGAGTAGAAGAATAATTGACTGGTTTTTAAAGAAGAAAATATAAAAATTACAAGTATCCCAATAAATACATAAATCAAATGCTTAAAAAAAAAGAAGTAACTATTTGTTTCTAATTTATCAGAGGCAATTAATGAAGTTGAAACTAATGAAAAAAAAAGCCCTATTGTAAATAACAAACAAATAAGTAATAAAATTGACTTATCTATATTCTTCCACCACTCATAATAAAATTTAAAAAAAAAAATATTATTTTGCATTAACAAATTTTTTAACTAGTTGATTAAAATATTTTCCCCTATCTTCAAAATTTTTAAAACTATCAAAAGATGCACCAGCTGGACTAAATAATATAATATTTTTTTTTGTTTTATTATTTCTCAAATCAGAAAATATTTCATTTAATACATCTTTTAGGTATTTTAAGTGCTTAATCTTNATCTTATTTTTAACATTCAATTTAAATGATTTATAATTACTACCAAAAANAAATGTTTTAAAATTCTTACAGTGATTTTTTGATAAATTTAAAATATCACCTTTTTTAGGAATCCCGCCTAATATCCAATAAACATTTTTAAGATTTTTTAACAAATTTTCTGATGAGGCAAAACTTGTTGATTTTGAGTCATTAATTATTATCAAATTTTTATTTTCATAGATAGTTTGTTGCCGATATTTTAATCCTTTAAATCTGTTTAAAGTTTTTATTAATGTTTTAATGTTCAAATTTAGTTTTGTAGAAATTTGATGAACAAATGATAAATTTTCTAGATTTCCTGAGGATAAAAAATACCTATTTTTTATTAGTCTAATTATCTTATTTGTTTTTTTTAGATCAACTCTAATAATTTTTGGATTATATTTTTTACTCTTCAGTTTTTTTTTTATTAGAGGATCATTTTTTTTTACAAAGGCAATCGAGTCTTTAGATTGAGAATTTAACAATTTAAATTTAGCATTAATATAATTTTTTAAACTTTTATGTCTTTCTATATGATCGGGGCTAATATTAAGTATTGCTGAATATTTNGAGGTAAATAACTTGCTATAATCTAATTGATATGATGAGGCCTCAATCACAAAAAAAGTGTTTTTATTAATTTTTTTTTCAGATAACACTGGATTTCCAATGTTCCCAATCAATCTACAGTCGTATTTTTGATCTAACAAAACTTCATGTAATATTTTAGCTGTGGTAGATTTTCCATTAGTTCCTGTAATTGTAATGCTTTTATTTTTATAAAATGAGTAAAATATATCTAGGTCTGTATAAATTTTAGATTTATTTTTTTTAAGAAATTCAGATAATTTACAATTTAAAATATCAATTCCTGGACTAATAATAATTATATCAAACTTTAATTTATATATTTCTTTATTGTTTTTGAGTCTTTGATTTGTTTGATTTTTAAATTTTTTATTTAAATCGTCATCGAAAAGATAAACCTTGGCTTTATTATCTAAAAATTTATATGAAGAAAGTCCACTTTTTCCTAAACCATAGATTAATATTTTTTTTTTTAAAAAAATATTTTTATTTACAATCATTATCTTAATTTTAAAGTAGCCAGGCCAATCATTGCTAAAATAATTGAAATGATCCAAAATCTAATTACCACTGTTGACTCGGGCCATCCCTTTTTTTCAAAATGATGGTGGATTGGTGCCATTCTAAAAATTCTTCTTCCAGTTAATTTAAATGAAATTACTTGTACCATTACAGAAACAGCCTCAAGCACAAATAGCCCTCCTGTAATTGCTAATACTATTTCATGTTTAGTAATAATTCCAACAGCGCCTAAAGAACCCCCCAACGCTAAAGAACCTGTGTCACCCATAAAAATTTTAGCTGGAGGTGCATTAAACCACAAAAATCCCAAGCATGATCCAATTATTGCTCCACAGAAAATAGAAACCTCACCGGTTCCCTCAATGTAGGGAATTTGCAAATAATCAGAAAAAACAATATTTCCAGTGACATAACTTATAAAAGCAAAGCAACCTGCAACTAAAATTACTGGGACTGTGGCTAATCCATCAAGCCCATCTGTTAAATTAACTGCATTTGATGAGCCTACAATTACAAATACAGAGAAAGGGATAAAAAACCATCCTAAATTAATTATCAAATTTTTAAAAAATGGAAAATATAAATTGGTAATTTCTTGATAATCAACAAAGTAAATAAATAAACTAATTCCTAATATTGCTAAAAAAATTTGTGATAATATTTTGAATTTTGAGGAAATGCCTGACGAATTATTATGTTTTATNTTTTTATAATCATCTAATGCCCCAAGTAAACCAAATGATATGGNTATATAAATACAAAATAAAACACTTGTATTTGATAGGTCTCCCCAACACAAAACAGAAAACAGCAACCCAAGTAAGATGATTACTCCACCCATTGTTGGAGTGCCAATTTTTTTTACAATATGATCTTGTGGACCATCATCTCGTATAGGATTAATAATTTTTCTGTTTGAAAAAAAGCTTATAAAAGGTCCACCAATTAACAAAACTATGGTCAATGAGGTGAATAAGGACAGCCCCGTTCTAAAAGTGATATATTTAAAAACGTTTAAAAATCCAAAAGTATCAACGAAATTAAGTAGAAGTTGATAAAGCATTAATTTGAACCTTTTATATTACTGACGATTTTATTCAGTCCTGTCGCATTTGAAGCCTTTACCATAAGATAATCATTATTATTTAAATCATTTTTAATCAAATCAATAATTTGTGAGTTTTTACTCAACACCCTACCCTTTTTCTTTTTTAAAACTGAATTATATGTAAATAAAACTTTACTTCCTTTAACAAATATTTTGTCTATTTTTGTATTATTAATTATTTTTCCAATAGATTGATGAAGTTTTTTTGAGTGTTTTCCAAGTTCTAGCATATCGCCTAATAATAAATATTTTTTTTCTTTGTTAACTTTAATCTTATCAAGGTTTAAAATTGCAGATTTAAGAGATAAAGGATTCGAATTATAACTTTCATCTATCAAGTTTAAGATTTTATTATTAATTTTTATTTTGTTGATATCTCCTCTGCCATTAGGTGTTTTGAAACCTAAAAAAATATTTTTATTTAATTTAGATATATCAAAAAAAATACTCATTACAGCTACTGAAGCCAGAATATTGAAAATGTTGCTTTGAAAATTATTAGAAATATAAAAATAAGTTATTNAATTATTTACCCTAATAGTTGCTTTAAACTTATTAGAAATTTTTTTAATACTTTTCAGTTTTATATTTGCATTTTGGTTATCAATTCCAAATGATAAAATTTTAAGCTTTTTTTTATTAGAAATATTTTTATGTAAATTAAAAAAATTACTATCAGCATTTAAAATAATAAACCCATTTTCTTTTGTATTATTAATAATCTCTGATTTAGCCAAAGCAATTTGCTTTAAATTTTTAAAGTTTTTAGCATGAGCATAGTTAATGTTGGTAATCACACTAATATCTGGTTTCACAATTTTAGAAAGATAATCAATTTCACCTTTTTTATCCATTCCAAGCTCTAAAACTCCATAATCATTTTTTTGATCTAAATTAAAAAGACTTAAAGGTACTCCATATTTATTATTATAAGACATAGGTGAAATACCTACTTTAGATAATTGTTTTAATGAGTGGCCTAATAATTCTTTTAATGATGTTTTTCCACAGCTACCTGTTATCGCAATAATTTTTGTTTTTATATTTTCTCTAAATAACTTAGANTTTTCTGTCAAAAATTTAAGAGAGTCTTTGACTTTAATTTGACGACTAATATTTATTTTTTTTTCTATCTTATTAACTACAGCAATTGATGCTTTTTTTTTAAAAGCCTCATTAATAAATTTATTACCATCATTTTTTTTTCCTTTAATTGCAAAAAAAATATCATTTTTTTTTATTTCTTTGGAATTAATTCTAGCTTTATTTAAAAAAATTTTACTAGGTATTTTTTTATTTGTATTAAGTTCATTTAGAATATTTATTTTCAAATTATTTGATAAAGATAAATTTTTAACTTTAATTGCGTCAAGGATAATTTTTTTATCTGAAAAGAAAATTTTTTTGTCACCAATTTCCTGAACTTTTTCATGACCTTTACCAGCAACAAGTAAAATTTCTCCGGTTTTTAAAAATTTAATTGAATCTGATATTGCCTTTGCTCTATTCGGAATTTCTATTACTTTTTGTTTTTTAATTCCTCTTTTTATATCTTTTCTTATTTTAGTAGGCTGCTCTAATCTTGGATTATCATCGGTAAGATATATTTTGTCTGAAAAAAGATCAGCAATTTTACCCATTTTAGCTCTTTTATTTTGATCTCTATTTCCTCCACAACCAAACAATAAATTAATTTTGTGACCTGCAAACTGTTCTTTTATATTATTAAGGGAAGTTTTTAACGCGTCCGGAGTATGTGCGTAATCTAAAATTACCTTAGCATTATTTTTAATTCTTCCAATACGTTCTAATCTTCCTTCTACAGACTTTATTTTTGGTATTACATTAAAAATGTCTCTAATATTAACATTACTTTTCATCGAAGCAATGACAGCCATTAATATATTTTTTAATTGAACTTTACCTATTAAATTTAGTCTAATTTTATGTAAAGAATTATCATATCTTATTTCCAACAATTGAGACTCACCCTCATATTGATGAGACAAAAGATGAAAATTGTTTTTTTTGTCTAATAATGTAAAAAGATTTAATTTTTTACTATTAACTATTTTTTTTATTTTTTTAAATTCAGGTATCTTTTCATCAGTTATTACATTTCCATTTTTTTTTATTAATTTTTCAAATAAATAAAGTTTAGCTTTTAGATAATTATTTATATTTTTATGATAATCTAAATGATCTTGAGATAAATTTGTAAATATTCCAGTATTAAAAAATAAACCATCTAATCTATTTTGGTTTAAACCATGACTAGAAGCTTCAATAATAATGTTATTAACATTTTGTTTTTTTAAAATACCTAAAATTTTACTTAGTTGAAATGGGTCTATTGTAGTATTTGACAAATCCCTTTTAAATTGCTTTGATTTGACTCCCAAAGTTCCAATTGAAGCAACTTTTTTATTATTCAAATTTAATATTTGATAATAAAAATCTGCAATAGATGATTTTCCATTTGTACCAGTAACAGCAATAATGTTATTTGGTATTTTGTTATTAATTTTAAATGATATTTCTGCTAATAACTTTCTAATATTTTTTGATTGAATAAATAAAATTCCATCTTTAAATCCATTAATTTTTTTTTCAGTTATTATTATTTTAGCACCATTAGAGATTGCAGATGATATAAAGTTATTGCCATCTATCTTATTTCCTTTAATGGCAAAAAAAATATTATTTTTTTTTACTTGATTGCTATTAAATGAAATTCCTGAAAAAAAAATTTGTTTATAATTTTTTTTAATTTTCTTGAAGTAATCACCTAGAAACATAATTATTTAATCTCTAGATATTTTGTGGCTAAAATAGGCCCAATTTTATCGATTATTTTTCCAGCCACTTCGACTGATGTCCACCCAGCTGTGTTATAAGGTGTACCTGTTTGAGTTCCCTCCTTATGTCTATAACTGTAAATATAACTACTAGATGTTTTTGGTGTATCTAACATTACAATAAAAACATATTTTGGACTGGACGATGGAAAAATTGATGCAAAAGTATTTATCTTAGCTCTAGAATATCCTCCCTTAGCTGGTTGATTTGCGGTTCCTGTTTTACCAGCTATTTCATAATTTTTAACATCTGCAAGCTTAGCTGTACCATTTTCTGTATTTACGATTTTTCTCAAAATTTTAACCACTTTATCAGAAACTTCTTTATTAATTATTCTGTTACCCTTTCTTACCTTCTTGCTTATTAGGGTGGGATTTATATCATAACCACCATTGGATATTATTGCGTATCCTTTTGCTAATTGCAAAATAGTTGTTGTTATACCTTGTCCATAGGAAACTGTTTCTAATTTACATCCTTGATACCAATCAATTGCTTGTGGTTTTCCTACCTCCTCAATATCAAATTCAATTTTATTTAAAATTCCAATTTTTTCTAAAAATAATTTTAAATTATCTGNTCCAACTTTTTGTGCAATTTTAACTGACCCAACATTGCNTGATCTGATTAAGATTTGTTCTGCAGTTAAATCAGATGGAATATCGTCACTATATTCACCAATTTCAAATTGATCACATGGAATAGATTTAGGTAAATTAAGAAACTGAGTTTCTGGCTCAATCATCTTTTCATTTAAGGCGCTTGCGAATGTGAAAGGTTTAAAAACTGAGCCTAATTCATAAACACCTTTGGTTACTCTATTGATAAAATTAACATCCGTAATATTTTGTCTTTCATTTGGATTAAAATCTGGCAATGAAACAAGAGAAATTATTTTTCCATTATCTATATTCATTAACAAAGCAGCCGCACCCTTGCTTCTGAAAATTTCTTGATATTTAATTAATTCTTCACGAATTAAAAATTGTATATCCCTATTGACTGTAAGCTTAATAGGATTTTTTGAATTTCTTAAAATTTCATTGAATGATTTTTCAAGACCTGCAATTCCATTATTATTATCATCTATTTGCCCAATAATATGACTAAAAAGATTTTTTTGAGGATAAATCCTTAAAACTTTTTCCTCAGGTTTGATAGACTTATCACCAAGTTTCATTAATTTTTCATAATTTTCTTGAGAAACTTTTTTTTCTAACCAAAAAAACTTTTTTTTATCAATTTGATTTTTAATTTTATCGAAATCTTTATTTGGAAATATTATTTTTAAACTTAATAAAAGTTTTCGCTTATCTATTATGTCTGATGTCTTGATTCCTATATCAATAGATTTAACCGTTTTAGCTAAAAAATTACCATCTATATCGATTATGTCTGCTCTATAAAGTTTATTAGCAAATGCAGGCAAAACATCTTTTATTTTTGCATTTGATTTCCGTGAGCCGAGATGAATTAAATGAATGGTAAAAATTAAATAAATAATAAAAAAAAAGAAAAATATAAACGCTACTCTATTAAATTTTATATTTAAATTAGTGTCATTTTTTTTATAATTAAAATTATTCTTATAGTCTTCAATAATAATTTTTGATTTTAATTTTTNCATTAATCTTTAATTATTGTTAAATTTTCAATCTTTTTGCCTTTACCGGNAATCTTAAATATTTTAATATTTTCAATTTTTTTTTGTACTAAGTCATTTTCAAAATATAATGATTGAAATTCTAATAATTTGTCTGAAGAGCTTANATAATCAAATTCTAGTTTGATTTTCTCAAATTCTGAATTTAAAACCCTGATATTTTCACTTACAGTAAAAATTTTATTTTCATTTTTTTTTGCAGAATTCTTAATAATAGCTGTAGATAAAATTAATGAAAAAATGACAAAAACTAAGACAATTCTTTTCACAGTTTGTTCCCAAAATTTTCGATCTCAATCAAGTCGTTAAATTGATCTAAAATATCAGTTTTAAAATCATAAAAGTCAGTTTTTTTAATAGCATATCTAAGTTTTGCTGATCTTGATGATAAGTTCTCATTTATTTCCTGTTCAGAGGGTATAATTGCTTTTTTTTCTTTAAGTGTGAGTAATGTTTCAGGCTGTTCTGTAATAGGAGCATATCTTGATATACTTTTTTTTTCTGAAAGACTTTTGAAAAAGTACTTAACTATTTTATCCTCAAGTGAATGAAATGTAACTACAGCTAAAACACCATCTTTTTTTAAAACCTTGATCGCATTAATTAACCCAAAAATTAATTCACTTATTTCTCTATTAACCAAAATTCTTATTGCTTGAAAAACTTTCGTGGCACTATGAACTTTAAAGTTTTTTTTTCTTTTTGTTTTGTCTATGATCTCAACAAGTGTTTGGGTGTCTATCTTTTTCTTAGATCTTTCTTTAATAATATTTCTTGCTATGAATTTGCTTTCTTTTTCATCTCCAAAAAACTTAAATATTTTATCAAGTTCCTTTTCACCTAATTTATTAATTACATCCTCTGCAGAAAAATTATTTAAACCCATTTGCATATTCAAATTTCCTTTTGACTCAAATGATAGTCCTTTTTTAGGATCTTTAATTTGTACATAAGAATAACCAAGATCAAAAATGACACCTTTTACACTCTCGTTTTTAAGTTTAAGATTATTTAATTGACTAAATTTGATATTTTTGAATAAAAACCTATCTTCAAATTTATTTCTTAGCTGATCAGCTTCTTCTTCACTTTCAACATCTCGATCTAAAGCAATTACTTTAGTATTATCAAACTCTAATATTTTTTTTGAATAACCACCTTGACCAAATGTACAGTCAATAAATGTGCCACCATATTGAGGGGAAATAATGCTAATAATTTCTTTTAGCAGTACTGGATAATGCTTTTGCACTTCCGGTACTATGGTGGCGTCCATTTATTTCTCTGAAGACCATTAATTTTTTTGTCTTCTTAAGAACGCTGGTATCTCAAGATCATCATCTTCTTCGTCACTTGAAGATAATAATTCATCTGATGTTGAATTGTCTGTTTCTGAACTAAATAAATCTGGTGCGTCTGAGTCTACACCAAATTCCTTTAAATCATTAGAATGATCGTCCTCTAGACTTTCTTCNGCTATTTGTTCTTGAGGAGTTTCCATAGCTTCTTGAGTAAAGGATTTTTCCATTTCATTTACCGAGCTATCTTCAACAACANTTTTAGTTTCAAAATTATTGTTATGTGCTACCTCCTCGGTTGAAATGTTTGAGCTAAAATTATCTTGATTTTGTTCTTGAACGATCTCATTCTCAAGTTTGAGCGCGTTTGCTCCATGAGAAACTGGATTTGAAATAGAATTTGAAAAGTTAAATGATGCAGATGATCCTATATTTGAAAAATCTGAGTAACCTGGATTTCTATTNTGAATACGGTGAACCATATTTATCACTGATTTAGTNTCTGGTTGTTGCCCATCCAAAGAAGTCGCAACAATAGAAACTCTCATTTTTCCATCTAATTCAGCATCAGTAATTGCTCCAATAATTAATTCTGCCTCAGGATCAACTTCAGCTCTAACCTTATTAACTGCTTCATCAACTTCAAAAAGTTTAAGATCTTTTCCGCCAGTAATATTTACTAATAATCCTTTTGCACCTTTAAGAGTATAATCATCTATTAGTGGATTGCTCACTGCCATCTCTGCTGCTTTAAGTGCTCTACCTTCTCCTTCTGCTTCACCAGTTCCCATCATTGCTTTACCCATTGAAGCCATAACAGTTTCTACATCAGCAAAATCAAGATTTATCAAACCTGGTCTTACCATTAAATCAGTTATACTTTGAACACCATGCATTAAAACATTGTTTGAAAGATTAAAAGAGTCTTCAAATGTTGTTTGTTCATTCGCAATTTTAAACAAGTTTTGATTTGGAATTACTATAATTGTATCAACATGTTTTCTTAATTCTTCCAAACCTTGCTGTGCTCTTCTCATTCTTGAGGGGCCTTCATATAAAAATGGAAGTGTCACAACACCTACTGTTAAAATATTTAATTCTTTTGCAGCTCTAGCGATGACATGAGCAGCACCAGTGCCCGTTCCACCTCCCATACCAGCNGCAATAAAAACCATATTTGCACCTTGCAAAGTATTTANAATTTCGTTTAATGACTCATCAGCAGCAGCTTGGCCGATATCTAGTTTCGCTCCAGCACCTAAACCTTTAGTCAAATTTAATCCAATTTGAATTCTTGTTTTCGCTTTACTTAACTTTAAATCTTGTGCATCAGTATTGACTGCAATAAATTCTACTCCTTGTAAATTGCTTTCAATCATTTCATTAATTGCGTTTCCTCCTGCACCACCAACTCCCATTACTAAAAGTCGTGGCTGTAGCTCTTTAATCTCTGGTGCTTTAAAGTTAATTGTCATCTGTTATTCCCCTCATTGTTGTTAAAATGTTTTTCCCATTTAAGATTTGCTCGGTTTAGATTTGCTTTTTTTCTTGCAGTTACCTTAAATTTTTCAAATGCTGCTGGCTCCCAAATTTGAAACGTCTGACCTTGGCCAACAAACAAAATGCTATTTTTAATTTTTGTATGTTTTAATAATTTTGATGAAAGTGAAATTCTTCCTTCACTATCAAATTGTAAATTAGTACTTTCAGCTAAAATAGATGTTGCAAAAAAATCTCTTTTTTCTTCAAAGGGATTTAATGAGTCTATTGCTGATGAAATTTTTTCAATTCTGTCTTGAGAGCATGCTTCTATTGAAGAATTATTAAAAGATGGATAACAAATAACACCATTGTATCCTAAGTTAGATAAATGTGACCTAAAACTAGCAGGCACAGATACTCTCCCTTTTTTGTCTAATTTGTTCTCGTAAGTTGATAAAAACATATATTTTATAATTATAAAATTCCATAATTGGGAATATATGGGAATATATGGGTAATTTGATATCGTGTCAAATACTGATTATTATTGATTTTTGACACCTATTTGTAATTTTTTTTAATATCAAANCTATAATAAGGATCAAACTATTGTGACTGATTACAAATAATNGAAAGATTAAAAAAAAGAACAAAGCTGACTCAATAATGNGTCAAATTAGGAACATTTGTTCATAACAAAAAGTAATTTTGAAAAATTATGCCAGATAAACTATAAGCCGGGTTCTGTCATTTAAACCTATCATTTGTCTA